>Ga0114975_10001639_pt1 | contig 15794 bp, 12 predicted proteins | sample S_130626_EF_Meta_FD_87031 | JGI IMG/M metagenome (GOLD analysis project Ga0114975, IMG submission 87031) | Freshwater microbial communities from Lake Simoncouche, Canada to study carbon cycling - S_130626_EF_MetaG | ecosystem: Environmental > Aquatic > Freshwater > Lake | place: Lake...
CAGATGGCCATCACCTACGAGAGCCAGTATCAGGCCCTCCTCAAGAGCGCCATCGTCGAGGAGGCCCGCAAGAAGTTCGACGCCGCCGGGTGGTCCTCGCAGAGCCCCGCCACCGTCGCCACCCCGACGAGGGGGTAATCCATGCCCCACAGCGCGCTCAAACTTATGCCCGGCGTGGATGTCAACAAGACACCCGCCCTCAACGAGGCCGCCATCTCGCAGAGCCAGCTCATCCGGTTCATTCCCGACCGGACGCTTGGTGGCTTGGTGCAGAAGCTGGGCGGCTGGACAAAGTTCTACGCGGGCCAGATCGGCTCCACTGTCCGGTGCTTGTGGGCGTGGGAAGACACCAACGCCAACTCCTATTTGGCTGTCGGCGCCGACGGACTTGCGCCAATTGTTGTGACCGGCGCCAGCGGAAATGGGACGACGGCAACCCTGACCTTCACCGGCCCGTTTGTCTTCACAGTCAATTCCGCCATTCTCGTCGGCAGCATAAACCCGAACGGCTACAACGGGACCTATGTGGTCACGGCTGCCACATCAACCAGCGTCTCATACGCCAACGCCACGACGACCGCCTACGTCTCCGGCGGCACGATCACCGGCGCGGGCAACTCCCTCGGCGTCATTGTGTCAGGCGGCAGCCAAGACATTACGCCCGAGCAGATAACGGCCAACGAGGCCGTCAATTTCAGCACCACGTCCGGCAGCACTGCCGTCGTCATCGTGGACACGGCCAGCAATACCAACGACTACTATGCTGTTGATATACAGACACAAGTCAGCGTCGGCGGCATTGTCCTGTTCGGGCAATATCAGGTGTCTAATCCGACCCTGAACGCCAACCAATACACAATTTACGCGGCCACCGCCGCGACATCGACTGTCGCCAACGGCGGGGCCGTGCCGTCATTCACCACGGCCAATGGCGTCAACTCAGTCTCAGTCACCCTGAACAATCACGGGTATCTGGCCGGGGACACGTTCACGGCACTGGTCGCGACGACAGTCGGCGGCGTCACCATATACGGCAACTACGCCGTCATCAGCGTGACCAGCGGCAACGTCTTCGTCATTGCGGCGTCCAATTCCGCGACATCCAGCACCAGCGGCTCAATGAACGGCGGGCAGGTTCACTTCGTCTACCGCAACGGCGTTGGCACATACCCGCCCGGCGCTGGCTATGGCGAGGCAGGCTACGGATTTTACGGTTACGGTGGCATTGTCCCCACCAGCTACCGGGGCGTTCCGATCAACGCCACCGACTGGACATTGGACAACTGGGGCCAAATCCTCATCGCCAACCCGCTGGGCGGGCCGATCTATTCGTGGGATCCGACGACGGGCACGGCGGTCGCCAACGTGATTGTGGCCGCGCCCACGGTCAATCAGGGCATGTTCGTCGCCATGCCACAGCGCCAGATCATTGCGTGGGGCTCGACATTTACGGGGATCTCTGATCCCCTGCTGGTCCGCTGGTGCGACGTTAACAACTACGACGACTGGACCGCCAGCCTCACCAATCAGGCGGGCAGCTACCGCATACCCAAAGGCTCCCGCCTTGTTCAGTGTATTCAGGGGCCGCAGCAGGGCCTCCTGTGGACTGACTTGGGCATCTGGGCCATGCAGTATGTTGGGCCGCCCTACGTCTACCAATTCAACGAGTTGGGCACGGGCTGCGGCCTCATAGGGCGCAAGGCCGCCGGGTCCATGAATGGTGTCGTCTACTGGATGGGGCAGAGCCAATTCTACCGGCTCGCGGGCAATGGCGTCGAGCCGATTCGCTGCCCGATCTGGGACGTTGTCTTTCAGGACCTCGACACGACCAACCTCGACCGCATCAGGATTGCTCCAAACTCCCGCTTCGGCGAAATCACTTGGTACTTCCCCACCTACGGGAATGGCGGGGAAAACGAGGGATACGTCAAATATAATATCAACTTGGACCAGTGGGACTACGGGTCCAACTCTGCCGCCAATCCGTATGTGTCGCGCTCGGCGTGGATTAATGAGTCTGTGCTTGGCCCGCCCATTGGCGCCGGTCTGAACCAGTACCTGTACCAGCACGAGACTTCCAAGGACGCCGACGGCGTGGCCATGAACTCCTACTTCCAGACGGGCTACTTTGCCCTGACGGAGGCGGACGTGAAGAGCTTCATTGATCAGGTCTGGCCCGACATGAAGTGGGGCTACTTTGACGGAACGCAGGGCGCCAACGTCTTGCTGACCTTCTACATCACGGACTATCCCGGCACGGCGCCTGTCGCCTATGGCCCTTATACGCTGACGCAGGCGACGACGTTCATCACGCCCCGCTTCCGTGGCCGCTTGGTGGCGATCCGCATTGAGAGCAATGACATCGGGTCCTTTTGGCGCCTTGGTAATATCCGCTACCGCATCCAGCAAGACGGAAAATTCTAATGGCTGCATCAATTGACGACCTGTTAACCACCCAGAAGAATGGCGTCGTCGCCATCAACGGGCTTGCGCAGGCAACTGCCCGGACCCTTGGAACGCAGACATCTCTTACGGTTACTGCCGCCACTTTGATTTACGTCGGCAAGGGCTATCTCGTGAACTTCTCCGTTGTCGTGGCGGGGTCTACAGCGGGAACAATCAGCAACACCGGCGCAGTCGCATCCGTGGCCGCTGCCAACGCCCTCTGCGCGATCCCCGCCACGGTTGGCGTCGTCAAGTTGGGGCAGGTTTTCTCAGCGGGCTTGGTGGTTACGCCGGGAACAGGGCAGTCCGTCAACGTCACCTATTCTCCGGGGTAAGCCATGCCGCTCAAAAAAGGTTCCTCGCAGAAGACGATCAGCTCCAACATTGGAGAGCTAATTGATTCTGGCCGCCCGCAGAAGCAGGCCGTCGCCATTGCGCTCAACACTGCCCGCCATGCCAAGGCGGAGGGTGGCCCCATGCGCGCTCCCGCGCCCGCTGGAGCCTCTGACGGCGTTCACCTCGGCCCCATCCACAGCCCCGTGGCGGGCCGCACTGACCACCTGCCTATGCACGTCCCATCGGGCTCCTACGTCATTCCCGCCGACATCGTGTCCTCGCTGGGCGAAGGTAACACCATGGCGGGCTACCGGGCCGTCAAGATGATGTTCCGTGACGCGGCACCGGGTGCCTACGCGGCTGGCGGGGGCGTCGGGGAACCCGTTCCTATTGTCGCAGCCGGTGGAGAATATGTTCTTTCTCCAGATGAAGTGATCTGGGCGGGCAAGGGTGACCTTGACGCGGGCCACCGCGCCCTCGACAACTGGATCAAGGCCACGCGGAAGGATCTGATCAAGACGCTTCAGAAATTACCCGGGCCCAAGACTGACTGAGGGGGATCTCAATGTCTGACGAGCTAAAGGTATGGGTTGGCAATCTTGAAGACGTAGACGTTATGATGGAGCTGGCCATAGAGGGCTGCTACGAGAACAGCTTCGTAAAACCCAACCACGAGCGCCTGTTGCGCGAGATCTGGCCCGCCCTGAGCCGCGAGAATGGCATCGTGGGCTTCGTGGGCGTACCCGGCGAGAAACCGCAAGGGGCAATTCTTTTGAGAATTTGCCATGTGTGGTATAGTGACGACGAGATACTAGAGGAGCGCGCCGTCTTCATTCACCCTGATTTCAGGGCAGCGAAGGGGGGCCGCGCTCGCAAGTTGTGCGAATTTAGCAAGCAGGTCTCGGATGAACTTGGAATACCGCTCACCATCGGTGTCATGTCCAGCCAGCGGACGGCAGGCAAGGTCCGCATGTACGAGCGCATTTTCGGGCCGCCATCTGGGGCCTATTTCCTTTACGGAACCCGCACCGGCACTTGGAAACAGGCAGCCGAGTAACGCTATGAAAAGCCGGAGCGCCGCCAAATGAGCAATGTTTTTGTCTTCAGGCGGCCTCCCCACGGCGTCATCACTGAGTATTTTGGCGGCGGCAAGGGCGGATCCACGACCACAACTAACAATGTGACGCAGATCCCGCCAGAGGTTCTGGCGCGATACAATGCCGTCAACGCTCGCGCCGAGACCGTCGCGCAGGCGCCCTATCAGGCCTACAGCCAAGACCCCAACGCCTTCGTCGCGCCCCTATCGCAGACGCAGCAGGCTGGCATCCAGAACACCAACGCCATGGCTGGCGCGGCCCAGCCCTACTACGGCGCGGCCACGGGCCTTGCGGCGCAGAGCACTGGGAGCGTAAACCCCAGCGCCCTGAACGTCGGCCAGTACATGAACCCCTTCACGCAGAGCGTCGTAAACGCCACGCAGGCGGCGATGAACCAGCAGCAGGGGCAGCAGCTATCCCAGCAGCAGGCGGACGCAATCCGTGGCGGCGCCTTTGGCGGCGAGCGAGCGGGCCTCCAGCGGGCGCAGTTGATGGGTCAGCAGAGCCTTGCGCAGGCTCAGGCCATCGCGCCCCTGTACCAGCAGAACTACAATCAGGCCTTGGCGGCGGCCCAGCAGCAGCAGGGCGTGGGTCTTGGGGCCGAGCAGGCCAATCGCCAGAACCTCCAGAACGCGGCCACGCTCTTTGGCAGCATCGGCACGAACGCCCAGCAGGCGGGGCTCGCGGGCGCTCAGGCGCAGTTGGCGGCGGGCCAGCAGCAGCAGCAGACGCAGCAGGCTGGCTTGCAGGCGCTCTACAATCAGTTCCAGCAGCAGCAGGGCTTCCCCTACCAGCAGGCGCAGTTCCTCGCGAACATCGCCACAGGCACGGGTGCGCTGTCGGGCAACGCCACAAGCGGCACCTCAACCACCACTGGAGGCGGCGGGTTCTTCTCGGACGAGCGCCTGAAGGAGAACATCAAGAAGGTTGGCGAAACCAACGACGGCCAGCCGATCTACCGCTACAACTACAAGGGCGACCAGCGCACCCAGATCGGCCTCTTGGCGCAGGACGTTGAGAAGGACCATCCCGAGGCGGTTGGGTCTTCGCAGGGCTACAAGACCGTGGACTACAAGAAGGCCACCGAGGGCGCCATCCACAAGGAGGACGGCGGGGCCTTGTCTGGCACCGACGCCTACAGCATTGGCGCCCCCAGCGCCATGCTGCGCGAGAACTCCGGCAAGGGCCTCGGGGCCATGCCCAGCCTGCCGCAGGCGTTCATGGGCGGGAGGGACATCCCGATTGAGGCTGGCGCCAGTGGCGCTGGCCTTGCGGCTATGCGCTCCCCCACGGTTACGGGCTTTGCTCCCGGCGTCCGCGAGGGCAAGCAGGCCGAACTGGATTCGCTGCTCAGTGCGCAAAACCAGCCTCCCGGGCCCAATGGCGCCCTCCTTGGCTCTGGCCCCGGCTACATCCAGAGCCGGATTGGCACCCTTCAGGACTGGCTCAACAAGAACGCCTCGCCGGGCCCGCAGTATTCTTCCGCCGGTGGCCTTGTCGGCCCCGAGGGCGGCGCGTTTGCGCATGGCGGCTCCTTCGCGCGCGGCGGTCTGGCCGATGGCGGCTACATGAACCCGGCGCTTGCCTACTACGGCCCGCAGCAGTCGCAGCAGGGCGGTGTCTACGGCACTCAGTTGCAGCCCCTTGCCCAGCGCCAGATCCTTCAGGGCACCCCGATGCAGGCGCCGCAGCAGCGGCAGCAGCCTGACGCGGTTGCCGCAGCCATGAACATGGCGAAGCTCGTCGAGATGGGCAACAAGGCCCGCCCCGACTTTTTGCGGAGTGATGCGGACATTGCCGCTCGCAAACAAACTGCTGATGCCCTCGCAGCAAGGGAACAGCGCGACATTGAATGGGCTAGAGAAAAAGGGTATCAGCTCCCATCCGACGCAAAAGCTGCGGACAAGCCAGAAGTGCCGGAAGAAGCCCGTGGCGGCCTGATCGGTGACCGCCACCACTACAGCCGTGGCGGCATCAACCCCTACGGCGGACTTGGCGGCAATAGCATTCTCGGCCCCGTCCTTGAGGAGCAGGAGCAGCAGCCCCAGCCACAGATGATGAAGGCGCCAGAGGCGCCCAGCCAGAAGCCCCAGCAGCAGTCTGGCGGGCTTGGCGATGTCGTGAGCACTGGCCTCAAGGCCAAGAGCGCGTATGATTTGGGGAACAAGGCCTACAAGTTTGGCGCCGACAAGCTCGGGCTTGGCGGTGACACTGCCATGAGCGCCACGAGCGCCGAGGCTTTGCCGGGCGTTGCGGGTGGAGTTGTCCCCGAGGCGGCTGCCCCCGTTATTCCCGAGGCCCTTACCGCTGCGGTTCCCGAGGCCGTTGCCGGTGGAACAACCGCCGCCGAAGGCGTTGCCGCTGCCACTACTGCTGCGGAGATTGCTGCCGCAGCCGAAGCCGCCGCCGCTGCCGCTGCCGCTGCGGAGGCTGCTGCTGCCGCTGAACTCCTTATTTTTGCTCCCCTCGCGTCCGACGAGCGCGTTAAGCACGACATCAAGAAGGTCGGCACCCTCTATGACGGCCAGCCCGTCTACCGCTTCAAGTACAATGGCGATGACAAGACCCAGATGGGCCTCATCGCCCAGAAGGTCGAGAAGTCCGCACCCGAGGCCGTTGGCCTTGCTGGCGGCATGAAGACTGTGGACTACCGCAGGGCGACTAATGCCGCCGCCAAGCGCGGGCATTTTGACGATGGCGGGTTCCTTGTCCCCGACGAGTATTCCACGGCAGAGCCCGGCCTTGCGGGTGCCGAGGGTGGTAATGAGGTGGCTGCTACAGGCGGCGACGACCAGACGACGAGCATTGGCCGCACTGCCCCAATTGCGCGCACCGTGAAGCCTGTCCCAACTCCCGAGAATGCGGTTGTAGCTACAACACCTCGCGCGCGTGAGCCCGGCCTTAACCCTCCCAAGTCCTTCCTGCCCGAGATCACGTCCGAGGGCGTCAGGGACACACTGTCGTCCGAGAACTTCTGGGTGCCCGCGCTGGCGGGCCTCGGCTCAATGCTGGCCTCGCCCAACAAGACGCTGGCCGGGGCCATTGGCTCGGGGCTGGTGGGTGGGACTGGCGCGTACACTGGCTTGCAGAAGCAGCAAAGCGAGATCGCCAAGAACTCGCTTGATATATTCAACAAGGTCTTTGAAAAGCGCGAGGATGGCGAGGGAAACATCAGCTATATGAACCTCCAGACGGGCAAGTTTGCCACGCCACAAGAGGCCTTTGGCTTTCTGCGGAACATGCCCGGATTCTCTGGCCTTGCAAAAACGCCGACCGCCTCCGCAAGGGAGGCCCCCCAACGTGATCCTACAGTTGCTCTGGCAAGCGATGTTGTGGACAAGGGCGTCGAGCCCGTTACTCCTCGTGCCGCTGCTGCTCCGCCTGTTAGTGGCCCGGCAAGGCCCGCCGCAACCGCTCCTGCTGAGGCCCCTGCGGTCACCCCCGGCGCACCCGCTGCGGGAACGCAGCCTGCGCCGCCTGCGCGCACCGCAGCAAAGCCGGAGGAAGGCGAGCAGCCCACCGTCCGCATTCCTGAAGATGCGCAGGCCGAAATCCTTAAAGCTGACGCTTGGGCTCGCTCTCAGCCCGATGTCAAGGCGCACCTTGACGAGGCCCGCATTCAATCACGCATCGCCGATCAACGGCAGGCGCAAATGAGGGGGCCGATGACGCCTGAGAGGCGGGCGACCTTGGCCAAAGAGTTTGAAATTGCCAACGCGCAGGCAAGGGAAGCAACTTCTCGTGCTGAGGCTGGGGTAACGCGCCTCACCGCTCCCATTTTAGCTGACATTGGCAGGCAGCTTGGGGTGTCCCCCCAAGCCGTTGCTGGCGCTGCGCGGATGGAGCGCGGGAAGGCGCTGGCTGTTCTTGGCTCTGACATAACGGATCCAAAAGCCGCAGCCGCAGCAAATCAGGTTCGCCTTGAAGAAGAGGCAAAGGCTCGCGTTGGGCAGCGCACCCGCGCCTATGTGGACCCCGAGACTGGCACGGAATACACACTGCCGGTTGACGAGACCGGCAAGGCTGTGGCGCCCACTCCTCCGAAGGCGGAGCAAGGCGCGGCTACTCCTGCGCCTGAGCGCGTCCAGATTGATCCCCCGACAGGCAAGGTCATCCCCGGTCGCCCGAAGCCTCCTGCGGGCGGCGGTTCTGTCATTCCTAATCTGCCCGCTAATGCCAGCGTGACAAAGCTTGGCGATCTGGCGGTTAAGCAAATTGCCAAAGATGCTGACTTCTTTGAAGACATGCTTGGAAAATCTGAGTCCCTAACAATTGGAAGCCAACGGTATAATTCTATTGCCAATGCCTTCAAGCTTTTTGAAAGTGGGCCGGGAGCCGGGACGTTTTCCGATTACGCGGCAATCGCCAAATCTTACGGCTACCCGGATCTGGCAAAACGCATCATGGATGGCGAGCCAGAAGCAGTTCAGTTGCTGCAAAAGGAAGTCCCCGGCCTCGTCCTTGAACAGCTCAAGGCGGCCACGCCGCGTTTTGCGCAATCTGAGTTTACAGCCCTCCTTGATCGTGGCGTTCCAGACGCAGCGAAGCTACCCGGCGCCAACTTTCAGATGGTCGCCCAAGGACTTGCTATTATGAATCGCGCAAGTGCCTTTATGGAGTCGTGGCCTGATGCCAAGGCAGAGGGCTGGCGCAGCATGTCTTCCTATTATCAGGCATGGTCGAAAGCAAACCCGCTGTCTGAGTACATGGAAAGCGCCAAACGGCAGATGGGTAACTTCGCCGGTATGCCACTCCCGCCCGCCAACAAGCTGGCCGCTGGCGCCACCTATGTGACTCCGAAGGAGTTGGATGGCGACACTCGGGCGGCGATGGGCGCCTTGGGCATCAAGCCCGGCGACATCTGGCGCTATAATGGCCCCGGTGAAAAGGTAACCGTCATTCCGCGAGACGAGATGTTCTCTACTCATATGGGGCAGTGATATGGTCGAGATCGCAGAAACCCCGAGAGTCAAATCTATTGAAGAGATCCTCGGCGCAACAGGCGCTGGGCCCGGGAGCCGCCCTGCGCCCGCAGCCCCGGCGCCTGTGGCTGAAGTTGCTCCTCCTTCTGGTGAGCCTCCCGCCGCTCCAAAAAGCATTGAGGAGGTCGTCGGCAAGGGCGTGAAGCCCACCCAGTCCACCGGCTGGTCTAAGGCGACACAACTGCCCGCAGGCTTCAATGAAGGTTTGGCAAACACCCTCGGCCTGCCTGTGGACCTTGTCGCGGGCGCATTGCGCATGGCTGGCGCCCCAATGGGCGACACGCCCTTCGGCGGGTCTGCTTCGATCAAGAAAGGCATGGGTCTCGTCGGCGCCAATCCTGAGAACATCCCCGTCTCTGGCGATGCTGAGAAATATATTCGCGCAGCCGGTCGTGGCGCAGGCGAGGCCCTCAGTATGCAGGGTGTGGCCGGTGGCCTGACGCGCGCTGGCATGGAGGCTATTGCCCCAAAGACAACAGAGATAATGAACAAGATCTTGGGTGGCCGCGCGCCCACCACAGGCCCGGGCGGCACGGTCAGGGAGGCTACGCGAGCTGTCGCGCCTGTCCTTGAGAACGCAGCCATCGGCGCCGGTGGCGGTGCGGGGGCCGAGGCGGCTATGGAGGCCGTTCCTGACACCTATAAGCCTATCGCTGGCATGGTTGGCGGCATGGGCGGCAGCCTGTCTACCTCTGGCCTGCTCAAGGGTGTGGAAGCCCTTGGCGCTCCCGTGAAGAGCGCCGTTCAGAACTTCTTCGATCCCGTCACTGTGGCTGGCCAGCGCCGCGCTGCCGCGAACCGTGTCGCCGGTAACGTCACAAGCGTGGAGCGGGCGAAAGATATTCTTGAGAACGAACCTCTTGAGATCTTGCCCGGATCAAAGCCCACGACGCCCGAGGTTCTGGGAGATCAGAAACTTGGGTCGCTCATGCTTGAGCGTCAAACAAAAGACGCGGCTCCCTTCATGGAGCGACGTGGGGAACGCGCTGCGGCTCGTGCCGAGGCGCTTGATGAGGCCGCCCCTCCCGGCTCACCCGTCGCCGTCTCGCAGAAGCTTGATCGCGAACTCCAGAACCTTGAGAACCAAGAGCGCCAGATCACGCAGCAGGATCTGCGTGGCGCTCAACAAGCGGCTGACAGTCTGGGCACTCAACAGCCCCCAGAGGCCACCGGCTCGGCCATGCGCAACTTTTTGGATGCAGCCAAGAAAGAGATGCGCGACTGGCGGACAAAGCTCTACGAGGCCGTTGATCCGCAGGGCCGTGTTCAGGTTGTCTCCTCTCAAATCCGCGATGCGGCCCGCAAGGTGATCGCTGATTACGATCCTCTTGCAGAGCCGATGACAGGCAAGATCAAGGGCATCTATGACGATGCCGGGAAGCTTGGAGACAATACGCCCTTCAAGTCTCTGGTCGCCTTCGACAAGCGCATCAATGCCGCCATGTCTGAAGAGCTTGCCAGAACCGGCACAGAAACCCCCGAATATTATCTCCTCACTCAGATGAAGAAGGCCGTGGCGTCATCGATCAATGACGCCGTCGAGAACCAAGCTGCTCAGGACGCTCGCGCTGTGGCTGCGGGCAACCCTCCCCCCGGAGGCAGCATTGCTGACCGCATTGACCAATGGGTGAAGGACTTCTACGCGCAGAAAGAAGGCGGTAAGGCAAAGCCTCCTGCGCAGCCAACAAAGATCACGCAGGAAGATGTTGACGCCATCACTGCCGCCAAACTTGGCCACGCCGCTTACGCCCAAACCTTCAAAGAAGGCGCCACTGGCGCAACTTTGGCGTCTGCCGGGGGGCCGGGCCGCTACAAGGTTCTTGACTCTCAAGTTGGCGACAAGTTCTTCAGGCCCGGCCCGGCTGGGCATGAGGGCATGCAAAGCTATATGAACGCTGTCGGCAGTGACGCCGCCGCAGTAGGCGTGATGCGCGACCACATTGTCTCGTCATTAAAGCGCGAGGCGATGACGGCGCAGGGGACGATAGACCCTCGTAAATTTGCGGGGTGGCGCAAGAAGTATCAGGACGCCTTGCGCGAGTTCCCTGATCTTGAAAGACAATTCGCGAATGCCTCAACGGCCACGGAGACGGCTGCAAGGTCTGCGGCTGACACCAGCACTGCTGTCAGCAATTTCCAGACAGGCTTGACAAAGCAGCTTCTTAAGCTCGGCAATGAGGCCGATGTGGTCAAGACAGTCGGAACCGTCTTCGGAAAAACTGACGCTGCAAGGCAGATGCGCAACCTTTTCAATCAGGTCAAGGCGGACCCTGACGCTGTCAACGGCCTCCGCAGGTCAATAGTTGACTACATCAAACAACGTTTTATTTCGACAACGGAGGAAGGGTTCTCCGGCGTTGATAAAATGAACCCCGGCGGGTTTCAGAAATTTGTGCGGGATAATCGCACCGCCCTCAGACAAGCCTTGGACGACAAGCAGATCGCTGCCTTAGAGCTTCTGGCGGCTGACCTTCACCGCGATGCCAGAAACGTATCTGGCGCCTTGATACCGGGCCGCTCGGCCACCGGCCAGCTTGGCGGTGAAGAGGCGAGGCAGGGAAAGTCTATCATCTCCACCATCCTTAAAACTGGGGCAACGCTAGGCATTGGCGGCGCCGGTGGCCTTGGGTTGGCGTCAATGGGCGTCCCCGGAGCTGTTGCTGGCGCAGGGGCTGTCATCAATGCTGCAATCATCCACCACATGCGGATGGCTGGCATTGAGAACATCGACAAGCTGTTGACCCGTGCGATGCTTGAGCCCGAGTTCATGCTGGAGCTTCTCAAGGAAGCGCCCCGCTCGGCTAACGTGCGCCCCAGCATCAATCTGACTAATCAGATCGCGAAAGGTGCGCTCGTCGGCGAAGAAAACGCGGAGCGCCCCCGCCCCTTGACTATTCGCGGCCCCGGTAATCGCCCCACCCGCGCCACCGGCGGCGCCGTCAACCTGATGGCGCTCTCCAAGGTGGCGAAGAAACATGTTACAAGAAGCACTGAGGATCTTCTGAACGAGGATGACAGCACCGTCACCCGCGCCTTGGAAGTCGCCAACAAGCACATCTAAGGACTGAACATGACCAGCACTTTCAGTTCCAATAAAAATCTTGAGCTCCCTGCGAACGGCGACTACGTCAACACATGGAACATCCCCGTCAACGGGGACATGTCCATCATTGACGCCGCGCTGGGCGGGACGACGAGCCTGAACGCCTCGTCTGGATCGGTGACGCTGTCCGTCGCCCAGTACCAGAAGCTGATCCTCAACGTGACCGGCTCAATTGCGGCGAACGTGACCTACACCATACCCTCGGGGGTTGGCGGGCAGTGGGTGGTCAAGAATTTAACCACTGGCGGCTACAGCGTCGTCATCGCCTCGGCGGGTGGGGGCTCCAGCGTCACGGTGGCAAACAACATCGTGGCGACGGTCGTCTGCGACGGCACGAACGTGTATCTGCCCTCCTCGACTGACGTTCCAACGGGCGGCGGGTCTGACAAAGCCTTCTATCTGAATGACATCACCATCAATACCAATTATACTATCCCCGTCGGCAAGAACGCTGGTACGTTCGGCCCGGTGACGGTAGCAAGCGGAATTGTGGTGACTGTGTCTCCCGGCTCATATTGGAGTGTCGTGTAATGCCCGTCGCAATCAAAGGAACTGGCGGCGGGTCCGTCACTCTCTCGGCTGCTGCTGCGGCGACCGACACGACGCTGACGATCCCCAATACGACTGGCACCGCCGTTGTATCAACTGCCGTGTCATCCTCGACCACTAACACGGTGACAAACAAGATCGCCATTAATATTGGCGGAACTGTTTATTACATCCTCGCCTCCACATCTGGCACATAAGGAGACGAGCCATGAGCACGTTAAAGAGTATCAACGTCATCCACCCCTCCAGCGCGGTGAACAACATCGTTAACGATGCCAGCGGCAATGTTGCTGTTGGCAATAACTTGACGGTGGCGGGGACTGGCTCCGTCACTGGCACCCTCGGGGTGACGGGCAATTTCACACCCGCCAGCTACACAGAAACCGTTGTGGTCATCGGAACGGTGACGACTACCAACACTCTCAGCATCGCCACTGGCACTGTCCAGACGGCCACGCTGACTGCCTCCACGGCCTGCACATTCACGATGCCCACGGCGACTGCGGGCAAGTCCTTCATCCTGCTCCTGAAGCAGGCGGCGGCCACTGGTAACGGCACGGCGACGTTCACGAGCGTGAAGTGGAACAGCGCGGGCGCTCCCACGATCACGGCAACCGCTGGCAAGATGGACATTTTAACTTTCGTCGCTGACGGGACGAACTGGTACGGCTCCTATTCGCAGGGATACACCCCTTAATGTTTGCCGCAAAGAACTTCTTCCTTGCTGGTGGGGCTTCGGCTGTCTCGGCAGTTGAATATCTTGTTGTTGCTGGCGGGGGCGGAGGTGGGTCTGGCTACGGTGGCGGCGGCGGCGCAGGCGGTTTTCGCACAGCTACTGGTTTAGCTGTTTCAACTGGGTCTGCAATCACCGTTACCGTTGGCGCAGGCGGCGCGGGCGGCGCGTCAGGAAGCGCAAGTAATGATGGTTCTGCTGGAAGCCCTTCTGTTTTTGGATCTATAACGTCTGCGGGCGGCGGATATGGTACGGCGGTAAATAAATCTGCTGGCGGCGGTTCTGGCGGCTCTGGTGGCGGGTCAGGTGGTGCCTCAACAGGTGTCTATAGCGGCGGCGCTGCGTCTCCTTCGGGGCAAGGAAATGCTGGTGGCAGCAACGGCACTGCGGCAAGCCCTTACCCGTCTGGTGGTGGTGGCGGCGCAGGCGCGGCGGGTTCTAATGGTTCTGGAAGTCAAGACGGCGCGGGCGGTAACGGTACAGCTTCGTCAATTAGCGGTTCTTCCGTAACTTATGCTGGTGGTGGTGGTGGCGGAAAAGGCGCTCAAGGTGGTACGCCCGGTGCAGGCGGTTCAGGCGGCGGCGGCGCTGGCGGCAGCGACAGCCCTGCGGCGGGGACCAATGGAACTGTAAACACTGGCGGCGGTGGCGGTGGCGGTGGCGGTGCTACCGGAACTTATGGTGGTGGCGGCGCTGGCGGCTCGGGCATCGTCATCATCCGCTATCCCAACACTTATGCCGACGCTGCATCCACGACTGGTTCGCCCACGTTCACCAACACGGGCGGTTACAAGATTTACACCTTCACCGGCAGTGGGAGTATAACCTTCTAATGGCCATAACTCTTTCGGGAACCACCGGCATCAACTCTCCCACCACTGCGTTGGCTGGCAGCGTCTCTGGTGTTGTCACGCTCACTGGCGCGGCAAATGCGGGGACGTGGACGTTCACCATGCCCACGACGGGCGGGTCGAACGGCTACATCTTGCAGACGGACGGCACGGGCGTGACGACTTGGGTGGCGTCCGCTGGCGGCGGCAACGTGTCCAGCAGCGGCACACCGACTGCCGCTCAGATCGCCGTCTGGACTAACTCCAGCACCATCCAAGGCATCACCAATCTCCCCGTCACTAACCTTAACAGCGGCACTGGCGCGTCATCTACAACCTTCTGGCGGGGTGACGGCACATGGGCCACGCCTGCGGGCGGCGGTGGCGGAACATCAACTGGCGGAAACATCTTTCTTGCCGACTACTTTGGGGGCTTCTAATGGCCGTGACATCAACTCCTATTTTCACTCAGACTCCTAATGTCGGCGCGCTGAACGCCATCATCTCAACGGCAATGACGAACACCAAGGCGTATGACGGCACGGAAACGGCGGGCACCCCATTGGCCCTATGCTACACCGCTGGTGCAAACGGCTCCCGCGTAGATCAAGTCCAGATCAAGTTTACCTCCACCAACGGCGCAACTGCATCTGGCACATCAAACGCCACGGTGGTCCGTTTCTGGCTCAACAATGGGTCAGCCAACACTACGGCGGGCAACAACATTTTCTTCGGTGAAGTGGCGCTGCCGGCCACGGCTGTCACGTCCTTGGCGACATCTGTGAACACTGTTTACACTCTTCCGGTTCCCCTTGGGGGTCTCAACATTCCCGCCACATATCGCATTTATGCGGGCCTGACGGTGGCCGCTGGCGGAACTGCAATTGCAATCGCCATCAATGCCGTTGGTGGAGATTACTAATGGCAACCCCGCAACAGCTTGCAGCTTTTAACTATTCCGTGCCGGGGCCTCTGGCTTGGAACCCGGTAAGAAATACAAGCTTCACAGCTGTCGCTGGTAACGCATATCCAGTCAACACCACATCCGCTGCGATCACCGTCACGCTCCCCGCCAGCCCGGCTGCGGGCAACATCGTGCAGTTGACCGACTATGCGGGGACTTGGGCGACGAACTACGTTACCATTTTGCCTAATGGCGCTAAAATAACTGGTTTAACAACAAATTCTGTTCTTTCCATCAGTGGCTCAAGTTTGGCACTTGTTTACATTGATGCTACTCAGGGATGGCTTCCGTACTCTGCGTTCAAAACGCTTAATTCTGGGCAGCCATACACAGCGTCTTATCTTGCGGTTGCAGGCGGCGGCGGCGGCGGTTTCCCTGCTGGCGGCGGAGGCGGTGCAGGCGGTCTTTTAGCGTCAACAGCCTCTTTGACTGTTGGGGCAACCTACACAATAACCGTGGGTGCTGGTGGAACTGGCGGCATAGGGTCTTCAGCAACGCTACCTACTAGCGGATCAAATTCCGTTATATCCTCCACAAGTTTGACGGTGACCGCTACTGGTGGTGGGTATGGCGGATCGGGCGGCGTCTCAACAGGTATCGGCGCTTCTGGTGGATCAGGCGGCGGTGCGGGTAATAATGGTGGTTCAGCAAGTGGCGCAGCAGGAACATCGGGACAAGGTTTTGCTGGCGGCAATAACGTCGGCGCTTCTCCATACCCATCCGGCGGGGGCGGCGGCTCATCTGCGGTTGGCGCA
>Ga0114975_10001640_pt1 | contig 15784 bp, 31 predicted proteins | sample S_130626_EF_Meta_FD_87031 | JGI IMG/M metagenome (GOLD analysis project Ga0114975, IMG submission 87031) | Freshwater microbial communities from Lake Simoncouche, Canada to study carbon cycling - S_130626_EF_MetaG | ecosystem: Environmental > Aquatic > Freshwater > Lake | place: Lake...
AGTAGTGCTTATCCTCAACAAACGCATTAAAGTCATACATAAGTAAGTCTCCTAGAAGTAAGTAAGTAAGTAAACATATAAGCTTTCTGTAAGCAATAAGGTTAAAAGATAAGGTTAAAAGATAAATGTAATTCTTTGCCAGTTTTACGGCGCGCATGCGCCGCCATACCATGCAGATTCTCTGCAAACCCTGCAAACCCTGCAGATTCCCTGCAAACCCTGCGATATACCCCTGGTATACCCTGCTATATACCTACCCCGCTCATCCAAAATATATCCCAATATACCTTGTCCTCGCGTAAGGCCTGCCTTAAAGCAAACCTGTCTTATACCCCTATATAGCAAAAGTATATAAAGCCCTTATATACTCCTATATAGAAGAATCAAACAAAAGCAAAATCTCTCGACTCTTTTTGCCAATTTTATCGGACTCTTTTTTATCGCACTTTTTCTCATGGTAAGGCGCTGTCTGGGCATACACAATAGAAGCTGGGAAGCCTCCAAGTATATGTCTATATCTTCTCTACTTAGAGAAAGAATACAAAGCAATTCCAATTGTTCCATAAGCAGTAATAGTAAAGTCATTCCAGATATCTCTATGCGAAGGGAACGCATATAGAAGGACTATCAATCCTACTCCGAATATAACAATGGCACCAGCGAGATTTGGCATTGTATACCTCTTATGTAAGTAGAAAGAAAACCCCCACTCCTAATAGATAGGAGCAGGGGATTAGACTTAGATGCTAGAAGCGCGGCTCTCCTGGGACTTGCTTCGACCTGCTGTCCGGGTCTTCAACTTGTTACGCCTCTCTGCAGCAGCAGCCATTTGCTCTGCCAGCAAAGCCTCTTCTCTCTCAAGAGTAAGGATATCCATTCGACGCTGAAACTCAGCCTCTGCCTTGCTCTTGGTCCCCTGACTAGCCTCATTGGCTGGAGGGGACTTTACCGTATTGATCTTCTCAGTGATCTTGTCCTTTGCCTTCTTTGCAAACGGTGCAGCCACTAGGCCTACCGCAGCTGGGATAAGCAGAAAGAAGGTTGCGAAGATACCCCACATTGCGCCTGCAAGACCAGCGGCTCCCGCCTTGCCTGCAACACCAACAGCCTCAACAGTTCCATCAGCCATAGCCTAACCCTCCACTCGAAAGAAAGCACCTGCATTAGGTGCGTGAATCTGAATAGCGCGATATCCGGGATGAAGCGGCTTACCCGTCACATCCTTCTTGTGTCGCTTCAAGAATAGCGGCAGGTTCTTGAACCCAAGGGTAAACCCTTCCGCACCAATCTCACCATTGGACCAAACCTCTACGTCATCGCCACCCATCTTGCAACGGGTCACGACAAAGGATCCAGCCTCTGTACGAACTCGTGCTACAGTAGGAACTGCAGGGTTAGATGAACCAACTCGAATCACACCACTCGCGGTCAAAACATCACTCATCATATACCTCTCATGTTGTGCTCTACAATAGAGCGTTTGGGGAAAGTGTGCCCGCTTGGAATCGAACCAAGGACCTACGGCTTAGAAGGCCGTTGCTCTATCCAACTGAGCTACGGGTACAAGCTGGGGATTTCTCCCCCTGTAACCTAGAAGGGATCGCCTTCTTCAGTCTGGAAGTTACTAGAGGCGGTAACCTCATTCTCTCGCCGACGAACCGTAGTACGCTGGACAGCAGGCTCAGCCTCTGGAGTGCTTTCAGCCTTTGCAGCTGGGCGACTACCATACTCAATCTCACTGGCGATAACCTCAGTGATGTATCGCTTCTCTCCCTTGGCCTCGTACTCACGAGTGGTGAGTCGACCGACAACCTCTGCTTCTGAACCCTTGATCAGGTACTTGGCAGCATTCTCTGCTGTCTTGCCCCAAGCAATGACACGATGCCATTCGGTCTTCGTCTTCGTTGTATTGGTAGCCTTATCAAGGTACTTATAGTTAGTAGCCAGAGAAATAACGCAACGGCTGTTTAGTCCGTCAACGCCCGCAGTAAGTTCAGGATTATCACCTAGAAATCCACGGAGTTCAACACGATTCTTATTGTTCATCTTTTCACCTCATACTTAGAGGATTACTTTTCAATAACTTTTAATACGAGATTCTTGCGATGTAATTCAACATTTCTATTGTTACATCAAAGATCATCATTGAGATATGTAGACCAATTGCCCAGTATGGAATGGCGATTAGTCCTTTGACGATTATTGCTTTGGATTCTTTATCCATTGAACATAATCCTTACTGCTTCTGCACTAAAAAGAAGCACCATATATAGCATGATAGCCTCAATGAACCATTGCTTGATCATCGGACTAGCGCGAAGATAGCAATGGCAGGCCAGACTAGGCTAGCCAAAGTGTAAGCAAAGACGAACCATACTGGAACAACGATACTGGCAGTACCATTGATATGGCTCATAGTAAAGGATACAGTACTCATAAGGATGCTCTTCATTACTTGGTCTCCTTTTGTTTGTCCAGAATTACTCTGGCTGCTTTCATCAATGTTTGAATACGCTCAGAACCCCAAGTATCCTCTAGCATTGCGGCTAGATATGCAATGTTATCAGCATTGCGGTAATTGACTTCGAACAGATTTGGATCTGGATTGTATCCCATTTATTTTCCTTATCGAATTAGGTCAGCGGCATCAATGATGCGGGTTGCTTCACGCATAAGTTCGGTCTCTACAAACTGATCCGTCAGTCTTCTGAGATTGTTGTGTGCAAACATACTTGCATTCTTGATCTCGAAGGAATCGTTCCAGATAGGTCGAGTATCCAAGAGAAGGGCATAAGCCTTCTTATACTCTGCAAGCTGGAACTCTCTCTTGCCCCGAGTCTCAGCCGTAAGCATAACAATGGAAAGGTATTCCAACAGCCGTTCAATTTTTTCAAGATTATCCATTATTTCTCCTCCCATTGAATGATGATGTCTTCTCCAAAGAATTCCGCGAAGTGCTTTGCTCCAGCAAACTTTTTGTAAGAGCAGGTAAGTAGGCTTTGATCTCGCTTGATCCAGAATCCGCGTCGTTGAATTCGCTTTTGGATTCGGCGGGCTGCATACAAGTTAGGGGTTGTATGAATCCAGACATGCTGGTCAAGGCTGACTACGAACATTAGTCCTCCGAGGGATTGTTGTTGAACTTGAACTTGCGACACTCGTTCCGGGAATCCTCCTTGCGAAGGTCTCCGTGATGAGCATTGCGGAAGCCACCATAGACCAGAGTCATGGCAGCCTCATCGCGGCGAGGAACTTTCTCAAACTTCTTTGTCTTTGACATGACTAACTCCAGTAAGTAGGATCAAGGACCTGAATGATCTTGATCTCAAGAATAAGTAAACTGATTGCCAGGATATAGTAAAACGTCATCTTCATTATATGTCCTATCGGTAGCTGGGATCAAATAGCATTACTGCTGCAATGATCCAGAAAGAAACGCCAGAGATGAAACTGGCAACAAGAATGCTTGACTCCAGGAAATTGAAGGTATGCTCTTCGAAGCGCTTTTTGTCAATGTTGAATGTAATCTTCATGACCAATAACTCCAGCGAAGGATGTCAATGAGGACCAGGAATGCGCAAGCAGCGAATCCAAGGCCAGACAGAGAGAAGAAGAACAACGTGCAGAATTGCCAATTGTTCACAGTAACAGCATGTTTGCCAAGGCTAATCTCGTGCATTATTTTACCTGCTTTGCATTGAAAGTCATAGTCCAAGAGCCACCAAGACTCTTGGCAAGAAACTCACCACGATACATAGCGGTATCGAGGTCATCGTGGCTTTCGCTGATCACGATGTTAGACGTAGGGACACGGACAGTCACATTGATCATTTTCATTGTTTTTCCTGTTAGAGGGTTTGAAGGTAAGTTTCATATTCTCTGTTGATGTACCACTCAAAGTTGCGATCATCATCGCCGAGGTACTGGCGGGAACTTTCGAATTCTGCCATAAGGCGGTCCTCATTGGCATTCCACCAGGTTTCCTCAACTACTTTGTTGAGGTATCTGTTGAGGATCTCTTTGCCAACCTTTGACAGGTCCCTAGAGGTCCATCCACCAAGACCTGTTTCCAGGAATCTACGGTGATCCGTGGCCCACTCCCACATTTGCATGCAGTCGAAGTACTTGTCGACGACCGACTTGTAGATCCTCCAATATTCCTGCTGGTCTTTGTAATACCATCCAGTAATATTTTTCTCTTCCCGCAAGTCGTAGTTGACCTTGTTCTCCTCAAGTTTGGGATTGAGGATAGCAAGCACCTTATCCATGTCCTGAACCGTTTCCATTGCAAACTGCTTTTCCATGACAAACCTCTATATAAGGGGGTAAAGTCTTCCTGACAGGATTCGAACCCATCTATTACCATAAGGAAGTGATTCAGCCTTTGTGGCTACCAGACATGACATCTGATAGGTTAGCCTACCGACAGGCAGGTTGCAGGCTGTGGACCTACTGGACTACTAGTTCTCTGGGAAGATGTTTCCCAGCAGAAACTCTTGACATTCCAGTCGGGAGCTGGGCTCGTAGTAAGGAGCAAGTTCAGGATCACGGGCGTCGACCTTGGCTCTTTTGGCCTTGATCTGTTCCCTGAAATCCTGAAGTTCCTTGCTGCCCTTCTCCATGCGCATGATAGAGTCTGTCTCGTTAGTGAGGACTTCTCCCCACAACTTCAGACCCTTCTTCAACGTCTCAAGGAACACGGGAGTCATGGATACCAGGTGAGCAATCTGGTAGAAGCAATTCTCATGGACACTGTTCTCCAAAGAGATGCCGACATCTCTCCAGCCAGTGCCATGGTCCCAGTACAGACCCTGGAACTCCAAGTCAACTACCTGGATGGTGTTCGGAAAACTGACCTTGAAGGTCGTATCTTCCCACCTCTTGCTCCAGGGGTCCTGTTCCTTAGCGGAGTAGAAGTTCTTCGTGCTCTTCTGGACAACCTCGATGTTCCAATCATGCTCTTCACAGATACTCTCCAGAGTCTTCTGGATGATGAATTCAAGGACAATGTTCTTCATGGTCATTCTCCAGTAAAGAGGTAACATTACCTCTGAGGTTATAAAAAGTGCTCCAGTTTATAGACATGGAGCAAGGTCACGGGACACCATTATTTGTGCTCCCCTATACTAGGCTGTTTCTCACCTAGTAATTCAATCATATGGGAATCGAACCCATAGCCGCGTGTGGTCCGTTGCGTCACCAGACTGATCAAACCTCTGTCTAAAGCCATAATCCAAACCCGAGGAACGGCTTGGGGACTCCTATATATTACAGCGCTGCAGCACTGCTCATCTGCTAGGACAGACGAGTACCTCTTTATCTTATCTACCTATCCTTCCCGAGGGTGAGTAAAGGAGTTCCGATAGCGCCCATGTTTATCTCGTTACTAGCAGCAGGGCTCTACTAGCAACCACCCCCTGTTCATCTTGTCCATTAGTGGCTGAGGCCCACTAACAGCCAGCCCATCGATATAGCCAGGTTTGCAACCCTGACTACCTCTAGGTTCCCAATAAGTGGCAGGCTCACCTATGGTTTTTCTAGAGGATTTGAAGCCCATGTCTATCTCGTTACTAGTGGCAGGGCTCCAACTAGTAACCAGCCTTTTTATATAGCCAGGGTTACAACCCTAACTCTCACTAGGTTCCCATAAGCGGCAGGCGCACTTATGATTTTACTAGTAAACTCTTGAAGGATGGCGCTTCATGGTAGTTCTAATAGAGTTTACACCCTACTACTAGAACTAGTGTAATCCACTATCGCCGTAAACTGGTGAGCATTTTATAGACCTACTCAGGTCTGAGGATTACACGAAGAAGCGACGAGCCACGTGGACGGCCTCAATGAGAGACTCAGAACCAGTGCTGGCATCTTCCTCATATTCCTCGAAATCGACAAACTCTTCAGGACTGTCCGGGCGATGGCTCCAGTCGATGCGGTCAATGACCTCATCTTCCGAACTGACCGAAATGTTGACACAATCTTCAAAGGAGACAAACTCAATGTTTTCCATGACAACTCTCCAAGAGGGGAAACTTTTTTCTATGAGAAGGCGCTGTAATTCTTGCGGCGAATGAACGAGGGACTGGAAGAGAACCCTCCCCGCAAAGCCGAAGCCTTACGAGGAGGGAGCGCATCAGAACGGAGAGTGGTCGTCCGAGAACGACTCTTCCTCGTCGGAGATCGAAGCAACACCGCCATTGGCCTCCCAACGGAACGTGTTCTCCGTCTCGCCAGGGCGGTACGACTCGGTCTGGGCCCGCTGACGGACACCGACCGTGCACTGGAGCGTACGCCCCAAGAAGGCCGAGTCGAGTTCCGACTGGATCTCGTCGTCGAACTCCATGACGGCACCCATCTTGTGGGCGATCTCCAAGCACAGACCCGCAGCCTTGGCGCTGGTATGCGGAAGACGAAGGAACGTATTCCGACGCTCATTGACGCCCGCGATGCCCTGGAGACGCATCTCGAGGTATGCCGCGCCCGTCTTGCCAACCTTGCGCGCAACCGTCTTGACGACGAAGATGCCCGTACCGACCTTGAGCAGGCCCTGCTCCGAGAGTGCCTGCTTCGCCTCAACAGTGTTCAAATTGATCTTTGCCATGACGTACTCCACAGTTGCGGGCGAAAGACTGCCCAATCGGAAGCGAAATGCTCCCACAGGTTTTGCGGCGCGCATGCGCCGCCGAAGTGTGGCCTCCGCATACCTTGTTGGTTGTCGTGCTGGCTGGTTCTCCGCCCGAAGTTGGTTGCTTGCCCTGCTTCGCGCCTGCTGGTTCTACAGCGGAGTCCGAAGAAAAAAAGAACAAAGAAAAAAACAAGAGAAACTTCAACCAGCCCGAGAGAGAGAGCAGCATAACAGCGGAGTATTTCGGTCTTTTTTGGGTCTTTTTAAGTAAGACACAAAACATAGCACAGCCTAAACTGTGCCATGAGTTGTGGAATCTACTAGAAGTTGGACTTCACCCGAAAGAACCGAGGGTTAAGATCTTCTTCCTTGACGCTGACCAACGCATCCATCGCTGCATTGCTGCGGGTCTTTGTGCTCTGGCCTACCCGCACACGCTTTGCCAGATAGTACTCAGGCAGGGAGACCACTTCACGACCAGTTTCAAGGCTGCGGTTGTTAGCTTTCATCCAAGCCTTGACCTGCTCTGCCTCTTCACCCTCGACCAGATTGCCCGTCGTAAGACAGACGAACCCAGTCTTGGTGATACCAAGCGGACCCGCGAATCCCTCAAAGCTGGCCAGGGTCTTGATGATACCCATATCCAGCAAGTGAATCTGCGTCGTCTTCTTTTCACCCTTGCCGTTGACGATGCGAACGAACCCCTGATTGGTAGCCGACCAAGCAATTACGAACTCGCCGTTGTACTTTGTCACGAACGGGAAACTCTTCATCTTCTCCTCCATTGCCTTCTTCTCGTTGTTGTAACCCATGACATCCTCCTTTACCTAATAGAGAGCAAATTCGCCCCATCTTGTAACCCATATTTCTAGGACTCTTTAAGTAGAGTACATAGATTACCCCAGCCACGTACTTGCGCACGGGACTGGGGCATCCGTTCATACCAGACTACTCGAAGCTGACGGTCCACCAGGTGGTGGGAACCTTCTTCCAAGTGTCGGTAGCGTCAGGGTCACCAGGCGTGGTGTCAACGGCGATCATTGCTGCCTTGCCGGGGATGAGAGCAGAGACATGAGTCGAGTGACCCAGGATCTTTGCTTGCTCCCACTGCGTCTTGCCCTTGAGCTCACCCACGAGGGTAACCTTGCGGTCACCTTTCAACGTGAAGGGATTGAGCATCAGGGCGATAGCCGCAGCTGCAGGGACTTGCTCTGACCGACCGCCGGACGTATCCGCGCCGAAAGCAATCTGAACGCCCTTCTGAGACAGGAGCGACTCGATTCCCTTACCGATGAAGTCCACCGGATCAAGGTCACTTGCCGCTTTGCCCAGGCGGAACATTACTACAGAGGGAGCCTGAACGCCTTCCTCCACGATGCGCTTACGCAACAGCGTGAAGAACGGGGTCCATGGGCCCATGTAGGTCTCGCCACCTACCGTGAGGTCGGTGAAGAAGGCAGGTGACGGAATGCCGCCATACGCCTTCAGCTGTCCTGCTACCGTCTTGAACTGCATCGGCGGGATTTCCCGCAAGAACTGCAGACAAAGGGCGAGTAGCAGTCTCCCATAGGCCTCGGGTGCTTCAGACTCTCCGCGCTTCTTGACGGCCAGGGGATAGTACCGCTGGAACATCCGTCCGAAGGCCTGTCTGGTCGGCTCTTGGGCCCACCAGCTGAGGTCGAAGTTCTCTGCCTTCGTGCGACGTTGGCCGACGCGCCAGGTGTCAAGGAGGCTAATCCTCGCTTTCACCTCTTCCATCGCTGGTCCGAAGTACTCCCGCACAGCAGTGTGAGCTGCATTGCGAAGAGCGAGGTCAGCATCGGTGCCGACTTCTTCTACCAACAGTTGCTGGAGTAGCGCGATGCTGGTCTTGGAGTTGTCGGGTGCGGCCTGAGCAATTGCCCATGCTTTCATCCAGACTACCCACTGCGACCAGGCATCATATGGACCCTCGTAGACGAAGCGACCCTTGGCCTGCGACCACTTCCCCAACCTGTCAGGGGAGAGTAGCGTCTCGAACCTGCCCTTGTCGTCCTTCTCAGCCTTGAAGACCATCTTCCCGTCGAGAGCCACTTCCGCCGTAGCGTAGAGGGTCTTGGGAGACATCATCATTGCCTTGAGCCCACTTGAGCATCGCTTGCTCAGAGGTGGATAGATGACAAGCCCGTTTGCGTTTTCCGCAACCTTGAGGTCGATCCAGACAAGGATACCGTAGATCCGCCGTAGCTCTCGCCAGGCATCACCGAAGCCCTCACCCTTCACGCTTGCGTCAACGATATCCGAGAGCATAACCCTCATCATCGCCTTCGCAGCAAGGTCACTAGCGTAGCCAATGTGGTCAGGGAGTCGGACCCAACCAATAGCCAACGCCATCGCAAACATCTGCGCATTCGCAGCGGCACCAACAGCACGGTCAAACGGGTTCTCACCCAGGTTGAACACGCCATCGAACAGCTCAGGCTGCATTGCTTGAACCTCAGCCTCGGTAAGGCGTTGGGGAATCAGAGACTCCCGAGGTGCTTTGCGGGCCTTCAGCGCCGTCACGAATGTGGAGACAACGGTTCCAGGGCTTGGGTTCGCCGGGAACATTGCCGTCTCAGCCTCGAACCACTGACCCAGGATCTCCGCCATGAACGGGACCTGATTCAGCTTGTGGAGACTCTCCCCTCTCAATGCGGCTACCTCACGCAGAGCCTTACGCGTGAATGCCTTGACCTCATCCTGCTGTGTGGCCTGGTACTTGTTTCGCCATTCCAATCCGCTTTCCGCAAGGTCAGCAAGATCGTTAAGCAACAACCAGAAGCAGTCGTCGAGGTCACCGCCTTCGTTGGCGGACCAGAGGAGCTTGAAGGCCATGGCAGTGGGCTTCACGTAGATCTCCTCTTCATTGTCATCGACGGCCAGCCCTGCAGGCAGTACGCAGATTTCCGTCATCGTACCTGACTTAGAGCCAGACGGATTGCGGTATGCTGCTGCCTTCTTGCCACCCGTGTACTTCTTGTGAAGCTTGGGTGTCATGTAGAGCTTGACAAGACCCTCCTCGTTGACATCCTCGAGATTTGCCTGTGCGGCAGCTTTCTCGAGAAGCCATTCCGGTGGCTCTTCCCCACAGGCGCGCCAGCTGTCAACCAGCATCGCCCATGGAAGCATCGTCGGGTACGCAGCCCAGAGGTCAGACCCCTTGCTGCTAACCGGGGACACGGTGAGGCTCCCAGGACGAATGTGCTTATTGACCTTGCCCAACAGGCCATTAGCCGTAAGGGGTGTCGTCCACAGACTGATGTTAGCAGTTGTGAACAGGTTGGTCAGCGCATCGTTTCTGGTAATCTCCTCATCCTCGACATCCTCGTTCTCTTCCCAGAACTCTTCAGCCAAGCGGCTGCTGTCCTGTAGGATGGACTCGGGACGCTCCTTAGCATGCTCGAGGTACTCCTCGATCTTTGCCTTGAACGCCGGATCCAGAGCCGAGACGCTGAAGATCTGCAGGATTGTCTGCAGGGAGAGGGTCGACGAGGTCTTGACCTTCATCGCTTCACCTGGCTGCCAGGCGATACCCTCGTTAACAAGCCCCGGCCACTGGAGCTCGCTCTTCACTTCCGACGCGATGATGGCAACCCCTGCAGGGAAGCATCTGTCGGGGAGTGGAACGCCGCGACCCTTCACAAGTCCCCTGCCAGGGAAAAGGGTCACATCGGCGAGTTCGGGGCGGTTGGTGGAGTTGAACCCCACACGCATGACGGCCGGCTTGTTACCGATGCTGTCCGAAAGGGACTCGCGGTAGTAGAACAGACCGTCCATCTTCTTGCCCCAGTCTCCAGGCATCACCATCACGGTCAGATCCCACATGGAGAACCTGTTGGCCGTGTTAGCCATGATATAGCTGCTGACGTACTTGGCAATCTTGCCAATCGTCTTTCCGTACAGCCGGAGACTCTTGTGGAACTTACCCATCGTCTCCACGTCGACCCACAGGCACAGCTCACTTGTGAGAGTGATGGCCTTCGAGTAGTTGGTGGGAGGCTTGGTGCCATTCCGAACGACGATGCCCCACTTAAGGTCGGGACACATAACCTGTGCGGGACTGACCTTGCCCTTCATGGAAGTAGCAAGCCAGTCACAGAAGTAGGGGGAAGCCGCCCGCCCATCGGTGCCAATGAAGGCGAAGTCACTCAACGAAATCTTCTTCTTGTCCATGGGTATGTTTCCTTACGTTAAACCCGTTGATGGACTCATAATGCTCAACAGCCCGTTTCTCGTGGAGTTGACAACTCTCCTACGACCAGTTAGACACACTGGGTTCTTTCGGCTTTACTTTTCCCCTGTTTTACCTCCTTACATAGGGTACTTTCGGCCACTCTTTAACCCATAGCCTTTAAGTGTTTTTCACACATAGCATACTTTTTAAGTAAAATACTGAGAAAGACCCAGCTGTTACGCCAGGTCTTCTCGTTCTTGCTAGATGCCTAGAAAAGCATCAGCTGATCAGGATGGTACCCGAAGGTCTCCTGGACGTGGCCCATCAGGTACTGCTTGAACGCAGGCTGCCCGATAAGATCTGTGACTTTTCCCTTTGCCACAGCCCACTGGTAAATGTCCCCGTTCTGATCAGGCGAACTTTCCGAGATAAGCACAGATCCGTCCGATGCAACTCCAATCGAGTATTCGCTTCCTGCCCCGCCGATGGTGCGAGTCAGGGTCGAATCAGTGTCAAGCCAAGTAGGCTTCCACAGAGTATAGCTGATCTGAATCGGGAAATCCAGCTTTGTCCAGACAACGCAGCCATCTTCCAGTTGCTTGAGGTCGACGCCAGACAGCTGCTCTTTCCGCCTCTTCGCTTGATGGGTGAACGCCCAAAGCTCCTGGATCGTTTCCTTCAGCTGGTTTTCCGTCGAGTCGAAGTCGGTCGTCGCTTCAAGAACTTCTTTCTGGAGTTCATCGAAGATCTTCTCAACAACCGTAGCCATCTCTTCAACCGTCTCGTCCGCAAAGGTGCTTGAGAACAGCACCATTTCGTCTCCGGTCGATGAGAGCTCCCACCAATTCTTCCAGCTGAAAGCGGGAGTCTTCGGGGTAGCAGCCTGAGCCACCACAGCCACAGGAGCAGGCGTCGGGGCGGGAGCGGGCGCAACAACGGACACAGGCGCGCTTGCACGAGCCTTGTCAATCGCCGCACGAACCTCGTCATTGACCAGGTTGCCCGTGGTCAGGTCCAAGTATCCGCTCTTCATAACAGCATACCTGCTCTTCTTGCCTTCGACGACCTCCAAGTGTCGAATGGCGGGGATGCGGCTCACGGGAACCGCGCTAGCGTTGTGGGTGAAGTCGGTGTTCTTGATCCGAGCCAACCCAGAGGACGTCTGTCCCCAGATAAGCACGGGCTTTCCACCAATCTCTCCCACAAACGGGGTGAATGTCGTCGCAACCGGGGACGCCGGGGCCGTAAGGCCATTCTTCTCAATCTCGTTCTGCTTCATTGGGTATCCTTTTCCCTTGCAGTCCGATTTCGCTACTATGTCCCACCATGGAACACACGCTCACTTTTTAGCCCATACTCTTCAAGTAGATAGAAAGAAATGACCCATCACGAAGACAGGCCAGTTCTCCCTACATCTCAGCTACAGTTTGCTGAGGTACAGGTTCACTTCCTCAAGACGACTGTAGTCGAAGGGGCTGCGGCAAATCTGTTTGCCCGTGGTCTTGATTGACCACAACTCCCGCAGCCACCCGAGGATCTCGCTGGCATCCAGGAGACTATCAACCTCCCGGATCGGTTCGCCGTTTGCAACCCAGGCATCCTCGAGACCCTTGTAGTGAGCCTCAAGGATATCCAGCGCCTTTTGAACCGTCTCAACCTTCTCCATCTCAATCTTTACCATGGGAACCTCCTATCGGTTATATGCTCTTGCACTGCGCAAAAACATCCCACTTTTTAGCCCATACTATTTTTGTAAAAGAGAAAAGATAGCCCACATCACTGTGAGCTACCTAGTCTGCTACGGCCTAAGCCGCAGTTTCTCCCTTAGAAGGGGAGGTCGTTGTCGTCCCAACCACCCTTGCAGTTAGCATCGATGGTGTCGCTGAGGCTACCCTTGCACTGGGCGTCGACCTTGTCCGAGAAGCTACTCAGAAGGGTGAATTCCGTGCCATCGACCTGGCAGACCGCGCAGAATTCGCCAGGCTGCGAGAACAGCTCACCCTTGCATCCGATGCAGGGGAAGCGGAAGTACGCCTCATAGACTTCCCACTCTCCCTCGGTCTTGGGGCCGCTGAGCCACTCAGGAGGAGTGGAGCGGACAGCGCAGAAGCGCGGGCCGAAGTTCTCAGCACCAGGGGTCGCGGCGGTGCAGGTCTCCCACCAGTTCCCCGAGGAGTCCTGGAAGTAGACGGGGGTGACGGGGTTGTTCATGACATTCTCCTTGCCCGTGAGGGCGGTGTTGCCATTGCTGGCGTTGGTGGACGAGACGAGGTTGACGAGGTTCTTCTTCGACATGGCTAACTCCTTTTACTATGGGGCAGAAGTGCCCAAAGTTTGCCATTTTCTAACCCATACTCTTTCAGTAATCTAGAGAAGATAGCCCACATTCCTGTGAGCTACCTAGTCTGTCACCGCCTAAGCGGATCTATTCCCTTTAGAAGGGAAGTTCGAAGCTGTTACCCTTGCAGAAGGAGTCGACTGCGTTGCTCAGGTTTCCACCCTTGCAGTTCGCGTCGATAACGTCGCTGAGGACAGCACGCTTCGTCCCGTTGGCCTTGCAGGTCGGGCAGAAGTCGTCCATACCGTACTTCTTCTCGATGTGGCCGCACCCCTTACAGGTCAACGGCTTGACCCACTCCGAGTTCTCGAGGTCGTGCGGGTTGCAGTGGCGGCAACCTTCGTCACCGCAGGGGCACTTCGAACGAGACTCTTCACACTCGGGGCAGTAGCACCAGTAGAAGAGTCCCTTCTTGCCGCAACCCTCGCAGCGGAACTGCTCCTGAGCCGCATCGTTGACCATCTCCTCCCAGATGGCCTGCTCCTCTTCCGAGGGAGTGAAGTTGTCCCAGTCAAGGGAGAGTTGCACGGAGGTTTCTGCCGTGACAGTGGTCTTGCGACCAAGGAGGGCCTTGAGGCCCAGATCCAGACGAGCGAACTTGTTCATTGGGTAATCCTATACCTGAACAGTCCTATTTGACCTACTACCCCTAGAATAGGAATACGGCCACTTACTAACCCATACTCTTTGAGTCAAGTAGAAAAAACAACCCATATCTCTATGGGTTGCCTGATCTACTTCTTGCGGTTCAGGATCTCCTGAATCTTCGCAAGATGGCTGAGAGTTTCTTGTCGCTGCTTTTCCTTGTCGATAGCAGCGAAAAGATCTCCCTGACGCGGGGGGTCGTTCTTCTGGCAGTAGTCTGCCAGCCAGTCACGGTGGACAAAGATAAGTTTCCCTATCTTGTTATCCTTCACCATGACCAGCTGGTCAACGCCACAAGTCCACCCAGACGCCTGACAGCGCCCAGGGTACTTTGCGTCACCAACGCAGAAGAAACGACTTCCATCATATCCTGGAATCTTCATATAATCACCTCCTTACAAGTTTCTCTAAGAGTGTATGGTCCACTTTCTAGCACATACTTTTCTAGTAAAGTAAAGAAGATAGCCCACCTTGCGGTGAGCCAGAGCTCCTTTCCCTTAACCTACTTGTCTTACAGCAGGTATTCCTTTCTATCGCAGACGATGAGGTCATAGGAGACCTCGATGACGCCGTCGACCAGGCGCGGGGCGTAGCCACCCCACACAGCAGACTCCGCGTAGTATGCAGAGTCTCCGTCGAAGAGGTGACGGACATCGTTGATGTCGATGCGGACGAGGGGGAAGATGATGTTTTCCATGACAGACTCCTTGGCTTGGGCGAAATTGCCCACTCTTTAACCCATAATATTTCAGTAGTCATACTTTTTCAGTACTATAGAAAGACTAGCCCATCCCAGCCTAAGCTAGAATGAGCCAGTCATCCCCTATTCGGGGAAGATCTCTTCCTTAGAGGGAAGAGGAGCGCGCATGCGCCGCAGCCGCCGAAGCCGCTGAACGCACGAAGAACAGTCACAGCCCCAAGCTGCGACCACAGTAGCCGACTCCTCGGCAGAGGCCGCCCCGGCGATGGGACGGGTCCAGGCGCGAACCTGGATGAGGGTGGACTTGATGTCCATGGCAGACCTCCTTGTGATAGGGGGCAGGATTACCCCGGGGATTGCCATTTTCTAGCACATACTATTTAAGTAAGGTAAAAGAAATCTCCCACCGGTTCCGAATCCAGTGGGAGATCTCTAGTTTTCTCGAAGCTCTACTCAGTCGCGGTGCAGGGTGACCACCACCGTCTTCTCGCCATAGCCATTGTCGCGGATCTCGGCAGAGCGCACGAAGTGTGCGTTCATCGAGACGATCGAGAGCAGGGCATCCTCCAGCTTCTCCATGGCCTGATTGAACAGGACATCGAGTTCAGCACACTGACCGTCAATCACCAAGGAGTCCACGCCCACGGTCTTGAGGACCGAGTACGAGTCGTTGGCGATCTGGGCAAGCGTCTGCAGGTTCACAGCCGTGAGGCCCGTAAGCCTCATGACGATGATGTTGGCGAGGCTCTTCGCAGCAGCAGTCGTAATCTTTTCCATTGTCTCTCTCCATCTTAATGATATTCCCTAGCGAAATGCAGGGCTATACCATCCATCTTGTAACCCATACTCTTTAAGTACTATAGAGAAAATGGCCCACCTTACGGTGAGCCACCTCCCTAGTGACCTGAGAGTGAGATTAAATCTCGTTCTCCCACATCAAGGAGCCGACCAGCCACAGGGAGGCTGCGATGCCTCCCCACACGATGATGCCGAAGATGATCCAAAACGGATCCCCCCCAACGATGGTGCGGCAGACGGCGGTAACTCCGTAGGTCACCGCCGCCACAAAGGCAGCAGCAACCAAGGAGACCCCAAGAACGGTACCCAATGACTTCTTTTCCATGACAGACTCCAGACAAAGGGGCGGAATTGCCCATTGCTTAACACATACCCTTTGAGTAGGATAAACAAAAAGCCCCACCTCAGCAAGAAGCCGAAGTGGGGCGAAAGACTAGCTAGTTTTACTTCTCGATGCCGGCCTTGATCTGGCGGCGGATGTTG
>Ga0114975_10001642_pt1 | contig 15780 bp, 17 predicted proteins | sample S_130626_EF_Meta_FD_87031 | JGI IMG/M metagenome (GOLD analysis project Ga0114975, IMG submission 87031) | Freshwater microbial communities from Lake Simoncouche, Canada to study carbon cycling - S_130626_EF_MetaG | ecosystem: Environmental > Aquatic > Freshwater > Lake | place: Lake...
AAAGGCTCTAATAAGGTATAAACCCTGTCTTTTAATTCGTTTACTTCCATACTTAAAAAAGAAGAAGGGAACGATTTCGTTCCCTTCATTTCTCTGCATATTCTAGACCAAAGGTAATAAAAGCGGATGAAATCACCCAATTTTATTCAATCTGGACGTATTTTTGTGGTATGACGAAGCTATTGATCTACGGATTCCTTATTTATCTCTTGTATAAATTGGTGTTTAATGTCGTACTCCCTGTAAGTAAAGGGGTTAAGACCGTTCGCCAAAATATGGAAGAAATGCAACGCAAAATGGCGGAAGCACAGCAGCAAAACGCCAATTATTCTGGATTTACGAGCCAAAATCCACCAAAAGCAGCCCCAAAAGTAACCAAGGATCCGGTTAAAAAGGACGCCGATTACATTGATTTTGAGGAACTTAAGTAAAAAACTACCCTAATAACTTAGGCAATTCCGTTTCAATGAACATACCTGGTTGTAAATACAATACTTGCAATCCAATCGAAGCAGCACCAATGATATTGGGCTCATTGTCGTCAATGAACAAGGTTTCAGCAGCCTTAAGCCCTTCTTGGTCTAGTATATATTGAAAAGAGGCTGGATCTGGCTTGCGCATCCCCATATGATGAGAGTAATATGGCTTTTTAAATAGCTTTTCGAAATCCCCTCCTATTTCTCTTTCAAATTGAGGAAGCACATAATCACAATGAATTTGATTGGTATTGGAATATAAAAACATTGGATAGGCATGTTGATTTGCTTTAATCCAGTCCATGCTATCCTTTCTAAAACCAATAAGTAAGGAATTCCAAGCGGATATTATTTGAGCATGGCTTAATGACAAATTGTATAATTGATTAAAACCCTCACAGAATGCCGTCTCACTAATTAATCCTTTTTCAATATCATAAAATAATTGATCACATTTGTTGAGTGTAAAATGGTTTTGAAAATTAGGAATACCTAATTGATCAAATTGCGCATACATATTATTGAAGTCAATATCGTATAAGACATTGCCTAAATCAAAAATGATATTTTTTACTGGAGTCATAATCGAGTGAACAAAATTAAAAGTTAGCTGAACCGTTTCTATTTGCATACAAATATACAAATAGATTGATTGAAGATGTTTATACAAATTGTATATTTGATTCATGCAACAACATCTCGCTCATATTGCTGTGGTGGTTCGTGATTACGATGAAGCCATTCGCTATTACACAACTGTACTCGGATTTAAATTAATCGAAGACACGGTATTATCTGAAACCAAGAGATGGGTGATGGTACAACCAACTGGAGCAAACAATGGGTGCATGTTATTATTAGCAAAAGCAGCTACGCCCGAACAAGAAAAAAGTATTGGCTATCAAACTGGAGGACGTGTGTTCTTATTTTTGTACACCGATGATTTTTACCGCGACTTTGAAAACTATAGTGCTAAAGGTGTTGAGTTTACGATCCCACCACATGTAGAGGCTTATGGAACAGTGGCTGTCTTTAAAGATCTCTATGGGAATCTTTGGGACTTGATTGAGCCTTCATAGCAGCTGCCATATGCTTGCAAGCAGCGTCTCCTTTATTTAATTCGTTTTGAATATTCGTATGCGAGGCTTCGTCTCTGTTTTGACTGAGCTTAAACACATGCTGCAAATCATTTACCACAATATCAAATGAATAAATGGCTTTCATGTTTTGCTCCATATATTCTTTAGATAAATTTTTTACTTGCGTTGGCGCATCTGTATCTTTTTCAAAATGCAAAGTCAATTCGGTAAGTAAATTTGTTAAATGCGCTTCGTCTTTTATTTCTAATTGTCCTCTGGCATGCACGGTTTGATAGTTCCAAGTACTTCCCATATTTTTTGTCGTATACCAATTGGCACTCACAAATGCAGAAGGTGCCGAAAATACAACCAATACATTTTTATTCAATTCAAAGGCATTGCTATGATCTTGCTTGCGCATGATATGTCCACTGATTGCAACTATATCATTTTCTATTTTTATTAACACAGGAATATGCGTGGCTACTGGAAGCCCTTTGCTGTCTACGCCACAAATGGTTACAAAAGGATTCGCCTGCATAAAGTCAATCACTTGTTGATTATTGCTGGCTTTGAAATGAGGAATATTGTACATAGTTAAAACGTTAAGTAGTGAAAATTTAATTCAGGTAATTTATAAAGGCAATGCAGTTGTTGTTTTAATCTCATCCATCACAAACAAACTATTGATATGTGCCACCATTGGAAGGACCGCTAGTTTTTCTTGGTAAAATTGATTGTAAGTCTCTACATCCTTCGTCACCACTTTTAAATAATAATCAAAACTACCAGACACCAAACTACAGGAAATGATTTCATCAAATTGCAAAATGATTTGTTCAAACTCCGCGAAATTATTTTTTGTTTGCTTGTCTAAAGTAACATGACAAAATACGACCATGCCTAAATCAATTTTTTTGCGATTAACCAAAGCAACATAGTTTTCAATCACGCCATCCGCCTCCATTCTTTTGATGCGGTCATGGGTGGGGCTCACCGAAAGATTAATTTCCGCACTGATATCTTTTAATGTCGCTAATGCATTTTTTTGCAAAATGCCTAAAATGGCCAAATCGGTTGGGTCTAAGTTCATAAGCTACTATTTTATAAGCGTAAGAATTTCGGTGAAAAGGCTAATTCTAACTCAAATTTACTGCTAATTTCTAATTATTATTATTTTTAAAGCATTTTTTACTGTATTATTTCATTTAATTAATAATATTTCCTTTTTACAGAACTTTATACAGAAATAAAACTAATACTATGATTATTGGCGTTCCTAAAGAAATTAAGATCCAGGAGTACCGTGTAGGTTTGACTCCTGAAGGTGTGGATGCTTTGTCAAGACAAGGCCATACTGTTTATGTAGAAACCAATGCAGGTGCTGGATCAGGATTTTCTGACGAAGCTTATGTAGCAGTGGGTGCTAAAATTTTACCAACTGCATCAGAAGTGTATGCCATTGCAGAAATGATTGTGAAAGTAAAAGAGCCTTTGGCTGCAGAATATGGTTTGATCAAGTCTGGTCAAATTCTATTCACTTATTTCCACTTTGCTGCTTCTAAGGAATTAACAGAGGCGATGATGAAAACACATGCGGTTTGTATTGCCTATGAAACTGTTGAATTACCTGATGGCTCATTACCATTATTGGTTCCAATGTCAGAAGTGGCAGGAAGAATGGCAGTAAATGTAGGTGCTTATTATTTAGGCAAGCCTTTTGGTGGTAAAGGAAAATTATTAGGTGGTGTACCAGGTGTGAAGCCAGCAGAAGTATTGGTGATTGGTGGTGGTATTGTGGGAACACAAGCTGCTAAGATGGCTGCAGGATTAGGTGCGCATGTAACCATTATGGATACCAACTTAGCTAGATTAAGGTATTTATCGGATGTGATGCCTGCAAACGTGGTCACACAGTATTCTACTTTATTAGCGATCAAAGAAAAATTACCAACAGTAGATTTATTAATTGGTGCCGTTTTATTACATGGCGCAAAAGCACCACACTTAGTAAAGCAAGCTGATTTAAAATTAATGGAAGCAGGATCTGTGATTGTAGATGTAGCGGTGGACCAAGGTGGATGTATTGAAACTTGCAAGCCTACTACACACGAAAATCCAGTTTTCACCATTGATGGTATCACACACTATTGCGTAGCAAACATGCCAGGTGCGGTGCCTCAAACAAGTACAAGAGCTTTAACACAAGCGACTTTACCATACGCACTTGCGATTGCAAACAAAGGATGGGAAATTGCATGTGCCGAGAACCAAGCATTGGCAAAAGGTTTAAATATTAGAGCTGGTAAGATTTTACACAAGGGTGTATCTGAAGCTTTTAATGGATAGATACAAAAAAATGAATCATTAAAAGCCTGGTCCCTAAAAGACTGGGCTTTTTTAATTATTCTTTGCCCCATTATCTATCCAACATAGAATAGCAGTTTTATCTATCACAGACAATGTTTTACCCCTTGGCATTCTGCCTGATGAAACAGAGGCTCTAATTTGACTTGCATTATCATGTACTACTTGAAAGTTATTCAATGGCGCTGCATTATTTTGATCATGACAACCACTAGTATTACATGTACTATTAAAAAGAGGTAAAATAGTTTTACTGAAGCTCGTGCTTGGATCACAATTTGATACAAGAGGTGTTGTGTCCGTTGTTGCATTTTTAGAACATGCAACTAATAAGATTAGACCAGTAAAAAACAAGTAATACACTTGAGGGGATTTGATTTTCATAAGGAACCTTTAGGGGATAAAAAAAGCGTCCCGTTTTTTCGGGACGCTTTTGTATGATCAACAATTTTTAAATACAAGACTATTTCCAAACTGTCCAACCTTTCCACCAGTTTTGATTTTGATCACCTGCTGGATTCACAGCTCCTCTAAATGTTACTTTAGTAAAAGCGGCATCACCTAATAAAGGATGATCAAAATTACCGTTACCTGGCCATGTAACAACACCTGAACTTGTAACTACTGCATAGTTTACATGTTTTGGTTCACCCCATGTTACTAGGGTACGAGGTGCTGTTGTTGCATTTGTTTCATTACCAAAAGGAGTGAAATCAGGAGCAGTGAAATTGAACGGCTGCATTAATTTAGCATCTGTTGTAGAAATTTCAATATTATTGAAATTAGCTGTTTTTGCCCAACCTAAAACATCATAAGCCGGTGTTGCAGTTGATTGCATAATTGATTCTAAAGCACCTGCAGCGCTATAATTTCCAGCAAAAGTGTTGTATCTTATGTTTACACTTGTATCTTGTAAGTTCGTAGTTACTTTAACTGTACCATTATTGTCAAACAAAATACCTTGAGGCCATCCAATAAATAAAGTATTAAAGATAGAAATTTTGGTATTTCTTCTGATATGTGCGCCTGCTCTAAATAATGAGTTAAAAGTACTAGTTGCAGTTGGTTTTGGTCCTATAACTGTAAAGTTAGAGAAAACAGGAGCAGTGATTGGAGTGTTAGCAGTACCAGTAGCATCATTATCTGACTCAAATGCTTCTGAAGTTGAGATATCCGCAATATTAGGATCTCTCATAGCAATACCAAATTGTACTTTACCAACAAAACCATTATCCGTATCAAAATCATCATCTTGAGTTTTGTAAGCAATTAAATACTTACAGTTCACTGTACCACCAAACCACTCAAACGCGTCATCTTTAGCATAAGTTACTTGAATATTGTTGATAGTAGTGCCACTTCCTACAGCAGCCATTGTTAAGCTATTGATTTCCTTATCTGGTTGGAATGCATAACCAGCATATTCAATTCTCACGTATGATAAAACACCAGAATTATCTGTTGCACTAGCAGTTGGAACAGCAGCGTCTCCTGAACCTGCAAGTCCATCACCGTTTGCATTATCAATACCACCTTCAACTTGATATAAACCTTTGATACTGTTAAAAGTAGTGTTTATAGGCGCTTTTCCGCAAAGAACGATACCACCCCAGTCTCCAGATTGTGGAGTCACAGCAGCTGAAGTAAATACAATTGGTTTTTCAACTGTACCTTGTGCATTGATTTTAGCACCACGAGTGATAATTAAAGCACCTACATCAGATCCAGAAAATTTACCTTGGATTTTAGCTCCAGCTTCAATTTTCAATGTTGCACCGTTTGTAATGTAAACTAATCCAGAAAGATAGTTTACATCCTTAGCATATAAAGTTGTGTCTTTAGTAATTCTTCCAGATAGGGTGATGGTATTTGATACCACGCCTACAGGAGCTACTTCCTTCGTAACTGTTACTACGAAGATTTCTTTTTCGCCGTCTGTTTCGATCTTTCTACAACCAGTAATGGCTAAAAAAGCGAGAGATAAAATAAATAATTGTTTCATTGTTGTTGTATTTAAAAAAATTTATTGTTGTTTATTAAAATGAGTAGTTAAATGTGATGCCGAAAGTAGTACCAAATTTTCTTCTGAAACGAATTGCATCATTGTCCTTGTTATACTTGGTATCAGAGTTATTATTTTGGTAGAAAGTTTGGTACTGATTTAAGATATCCGAAACGGTAAATTTAAGTTCTGATTTTTTATCATTGAATTTCTTGCTAACTTGAAAGTCAAAAATAGATCTTGGGGCTTCGTAGATATCCGGCGTACCTGAACCTTTTACATCACCCACTAAGTATATTCTCTCTCCAACTCTATTGAAAAGTAATGTAGCATTGAATCCACTTTCAACGATGTCATATAGAACTCCAAGGTTCAATAAATAGGGAGATTGTCCTTGAAGTGGTCTATCAAGACCAAGTTTAGCATCTTTTAATTTTGACTTAATTAAAGAAGCATTGGCTTGGAAAGTAAAACGATTATTTAATTTCTTTCTTGTCTCAACTTCTATACCTGAAGATCTTGCCTTGCTTGCGTTTTGATAATTGAAAGTACTTGCTCCACCAGAACCTTCGTTAAAAATTGGTTCAATAGCATTTTCGAAATCTTTGTAAAATACACCCACTGTTAATAATTCTCCAGGAGCAGGATAAAGCTCATACCTTAAATCGCTATTCGTGATTTTTGTTCTTTTTAAGTTAGGATTACCTTGAACAGAAGCATTGATTTCGAAATCATAAATATTCAATAAAGACAATTCTCTTAATTCTGGACGAATTACAGTTTGAGAACCTGTCAATCTTAAGTTTGCTTTTGAAGATAATTTAATTGTAGAATTAACACCTGGTAGAAAGTCAGTCACTTTTGAATAGGTTTGACGCTTGTCAAACTTTTTTACAGACCCAACTAATTGGTCGTAATCTTCTACTCTTACTCCCCAAACCACTCTTAAACCTTCTGATAATTTATTATCAAATTGTAAGAAACCAGCATTTAAAATAGTGTTGGCTAAATATCTGAAATTTGAACTTCTTATGGCATCAAAAGCAAATTTATTTTCTATACCGTTTCCGAAGTTTTCAGGTGCAAACGCCATTTCTGCAGGTAAGGCTCTTAAACTAGCATTATCCAAAGGAAGGTAGTTTGCAAATAATTGCGCATCGTATAAACGATCCTTAATTTGCAACATATAACCAGCCTTGATCGTGTTTTGTTGATTTACTTTTAAAGTTAAATCACCCCCGCCGGTGTAAATATAATCTGATAAAGTTTGGAAAATACGACTTCCTGATTGTTGTGAAAGTGTATTTGAAATATTCATAACATAAGGATCAGTCCCTTTAACACTTTTCGTATAGACTAATCTTCTTTGATCCGGACTATAACTATCTAAGATGTTAAACGCACCAAACCAATTGAATTTTAACTTTTGAGATAAACTATGCTCACCATTCAATTGATTGGTAAAGAAAGTGTTTTGAGAGAAAGTAAATTCGTTACCCTTTATTAGATTGTCTTGGGTATAATCATTTCCAGCTCTTCTTGTATAAGCATTTGCAGATTTTACATTCACAATTGCTTTATAACTAATCTTGTTCAAAGGATTCAAAAACATGGAGATACCTGCAATGGCACCCATATTGATATCTTTTATGTATTTGTCATCATTATAGTTATACAATTGTGAGAAAGCAGAACCGTTAGAAGAAACGCTTTGTCTATTTAAGTTATTTTGAATTCTATCATTACTTGAATAGTTTATACCTAAAATCCCACCTACTTTTTTACCAAATAAGGTTCCCGTGAAACCTCCATTCATTTGCATATTTACATTTGGCTTAGCTGTAGTTCCAAGTGGAGCCCAATTATTAGACATTTTTTTGCCAATTGCTGTTTTTGAAGCAGCACTTGAAGTATCAAAATTAGATTTTGTACTATAACCAGCAGGTAATGATCTTGTACCATCGTCAATCCCTAGCCAATCTGTTTTTCCGCCTTCATCTTTGAAGAACTCTTTGCCAGTAGAAATCGTATTATAACTAGAGCCAATTTGAACATTAAAAAAGTTCTTTGTAGGAATATCTTTTGTATTCACTTGGATTAAACCTCCTGCCCACTCACCTGGCAATTCTGGAACGAATGCTTTATTGATAATGATATTATCAATAATTTGAGAAGGGAATAAATCAAAAGAGAATGTTTTACGGTCAGGCTCAGTACTTGTTAATAAAATACCATTTAACATGGCTTGGTTATAACGATCTGCTAAACCTCTTACAATAATGAATTTTCCCTCTTGGATAGATGCTCCAGGAGTTCTTTTTAAAATTTCGGCCGTGTTTCTATCTGGACTGCGCTTAATCGACTCTGCAGAAATGACTGAAGCCACTGTATTGGTGTTCTTTTGATAAGCAATTAAAGCATTATCAGTAGCACCTTTATTTGTTGATCTTGTAGCTGAAACCACTACATCGCTTAAATTTTTACCAGACTCATCTAATAAAACATCTAATATAATTTCTTCGTTTGCAGTCGTTGCTGCAGTAACATCAATTGATTTTGCTTTGTACCCTACATAAGAGAAATCCAATGTATAGGCCTTATTGATATCTATATTGAAACTGAATCTACCTTCGATATCTGTTTTTGAAACTTGATTTTTATCCGATTTTAAAGTTAGTGTAACACCAACTAAAACATCATTTTTTGCGTTTGTAACCTTACCTGTCAATTTTGCTTTTTGCGCTTGAACCGAAACTGCTGCAACAAAACAAATTATAAATAGTAGTATCCTTTTCACGATATGATTTTATTTGTATCGCAAATATCAAATACTCATGTTACCAAATTGTTAAGCCAATATGAACTTAATATTAACTAATGTGAAAAGGCATAAAAAAAGGCACTACTAGGAGTGCCTTTAAATAACTATAAATAATTGTTAATCAAGGTGATACACATTATGCAAATCCTTGGTACAGGTGAAGTTCACCCCTAAATCATTGATCAATCCGTCATGTAAGTCATATACCCAACCATGTAAGTGCAGTGGTTGATTGTTTTTCCATGCATTTTGAACAATGGATGTTTTTCCTAAATCGTGTACTTGCTCCTGCACATTCACTTCTACGAATCTTCTTGCTCTTAAAGTCTCATCTTCGATTGCATCAAGCTCTTTGTGATGATATCTATACACATCTTTGATATGTCTTAACCAATTGTCAATTAATCCGAACTGTTGGTTTTTCATTGCCGCCATCACACCCCCACAGCCATAATGCCCACATACAATGATATGTTTAACTTTTAGTACTTCTACCGCATAAGATAATACACTCAACATATTCATGTCACTGTGTACCACCATATTGGCAATATTACGATGCACAAACATTTCACCTGGATCTGTTCCGGTAATAGACTCTGCAGGCACCCTACTGTCGGAACAACCAATCCATAAATACTCGGGCGTTTGGCCTTTTGATAGATTTTCAAAAAAATTAGGGTCTAATTGCAATTGATCTGCCACCCATGTTTTGTTATTTTCAATTAATCTTCTGTATGATTTTTCCATTTCTTATTTTTTTATAATATTTAATTTAATGCCATTTTGTAAAAATTCTACGAATTTGATTTCTAATACTACTGCAATTTACAACTAATGCCCCGAAACGGATGCCCTAGCTGGAACTTTAACCAAATGCACTTGGATATTTTTCAATTTTGATGCTATTTCAAAATTGTAAATCATTTCAAGTACATCTATATCAATATAATGTGATTTGGTAGCGTCTATTGTGACAATGGTATCGTTTGGAATAGCTGATAATTTTTTTGCGATACTTCCTTTATTAATAAAAGTCACATGTTCAGATAGTTGGATATTAATATTACCTCCTTCAGACTTTTTCTCCTGATGCATTTGATAATCACGACGGAAATTAGTTCTTAGGATATAAAAAATCGCTACCAACATACCCAATGCAATCCCTTTTAGCAAATCACTGAATTGAATTGCAACCACTGTCACAATGAATGGAATAAAATGCTCCCAACCTAGTTTGTACATTTCTTTGAATAAAGATACTTTAGCCAATTTATAGCCTACTACTAATAAGACTGCTGCTAAACAAGCCAAAGGGATTTGGTTTAAGATAGATGCAAATGCAACAACGCTAATCAATAAAAGTAAGCCGTGAAAAATGGCGGATAGTTTTGTTTTTGCACCCGCATTCACATTGGCAGAAGTCCTAACAATTACCGCAGTCATAGGTAAGCCTCCTATCATTCCAGAAATTAAATTACCCAATCCTTGTGCTTTCAATTCTCTGTTACTAGGTGTGACGCGCTTATATGGATCTAATTTATCAGCCGCTTCTACACTCAATAAAGTTTCCAAACTTGCAATAATTGCAATGGTAATAGCAACCACATAAACCTGATAGTTTCCAAGTGCACTAAAATTAGGTATGGTAAACTGTCCAATAAATTCTGTGCTATTTTTAGCAACAGGTAATTTTACCAATGCGTCTGCTGATAAAGCCCATGCTGGCATATTCGCATTAAAAAGCATATTCAAAGCAACACCAACAAGTACAGCAATCAAAGCGCCAGGTACATATTTAAAAAAGGCATACTTTTTTAACATAGGCATTTCCCAAAATAAAATAATGCCAATTGAAATACTTGCGATGATAATAGATCCAATATGGTAAGGCTGTGCAATTGCTTTATTATATCCAATTGCAACGGGTAATTGTTTTAAGATTAATATAATTCCAATTGCAGCGAGCATCCCTTTAATGACACTAGATGGAAAATAATAACCAATCACACCTGCTTTTAAATAGCCCAGTACAATTTGTAAAACACCTGCAATTGCAACTGCGACTAAAAAATGATCATAGGCGCCCAATGTGGTAATCCCATTTAATACAATCACAGTAAGGCCTGCAGCAGGACCAGTTACACTCAATGCCGATCCGCTTGCAAATGCAACAATAATACCTCCAACAATACCAGCAATAATGCCCGAAAATAAAGGCGCGCCCGATGCTAGTGCAATGCCTAAACATAATGGTAAGGCGACTAAAAAAACGACTAAGCCAGCCGGTAAATCTTCCTTCAAATATTTAAAACTTAACCCTTGATTTGGTTGATGTAAATTCATTTTTAATAATAAATTGTTAGAGAACCATTCATTCAAAATACAAGTCAAATACTGATTTGTAAATTGTAGTGAATAATGAAAAGGATGACTTCATGTCAGTTGAACCTAGGTCAATGACAAATAACTGTAAGTCAAATTGTATTTAATTACTTAAATAACTGTATTGGGAGGAGGGATAAGAATTGGACTATTCCTGTCAATGACTGCACCTAAATGCGTCATGATAGGATAATTGGCACTAGTAAGCATGGATGCCATTTGGCTTTCAAAATACATCGAATGGTTGGATTCCATGTTTTTGACCTTGAACTGGATCTCCTCTACTTCCTCTTCTTCTAGCGACAGAATAGTGGCTGCTGTAGATTGAGTATTGGATTGAACTAAATTAGACCAAAAGCGGAATCCATCCACAGGGAAAACCTGGGTTGCAACCACTAAAGTCAATAAAATTCCAATGATCCTTTTTTTCATGAACTACGAATATAAAAGCTAAACAGTTATAAATGCCATATTGTTGATGAATTTACAAAAATTTGACATTACTTTTTATACACCATATAGACATAAAAAGGCACACCCATCATTAGCATGATGAATCCCCAATAGACTATTTCTTGTCCAGAACCAATCATCATCCACATAGAAAAAGAAAATGCCATAATGCTAATTGCAATTGCTGTAATTGTTTTGGTCTTGGTATAGGTTGTTGCTTGTTTTGCTCTAACAATTAAATAAGACACGGTCGTCAATAAATAAGGTAACAAAGTAAAAAAAGTAGAGAGTAGTATGAGCAATTTAAATTGACCAGCTAGATTTTTTGAATTGTTCATGAGCATCAATAATGTAATAATGATACTAGATACAATGACACCATTCGTAGGCACGCCTTTACGATTTTGTTTCGCAAAAAAAGCAGGAAATAATTTGTCCTTTGCCATTGCATAAGGCATTTGTCCTTGCACAAGTACAAATCCATTTAAGGCACCAAATGCAGCAATAGCAGCCCCTGCACTCACCCAGTACTTTGCACCATGACCATAAATTTTTTCTGCAGCGTCAGCAAAAGGTGTAATGGAAACTTGTAATTGATTAGCTGGAATCATCCCCATGATCGCTGCAGTACTAAAGATGTAAACAGCTGCTGCAATCCATACGCCACGCATGGTTGCTTTGGATATATTTTGTCCTGGATCGTCTATACTACTGGATGGGATTGTCGCGCATTCAATCCCTAAAAATGCAAAAAAAGTTAAAGTGGTGGTTGCAGTAATCGCTTGCCAACTGCTGGTGCCACTCATATTAAAAGGCAGTAAATTTTGAGGATCTAAAAATAAAAGTCCACCAATCGCCACTAAAATAAGCGGCACTATTTTAAGGATAGTTGTCATGAGAATTATTCTTCCAGAAGCATATACACCCATGGTATTCACCCAGGTGAGCAACCAAAGAAAGCCCAGCCCCGTAGCTAAAGCGATACTTGAATTTTGAGCGAGTATTGGAAAAAAGGTACTCAATGCACTTACCAATGAAACTGCAATCGCCGCATTCGTTGTCCAAACAGAAATTAAATAGCCCCATCCTACCAAAAATCCTGCAAAATCACCTAGCCCTGCTTTTGTAAAAGCATAAGGACCTCCATCCGATGAAGGAATTAATTTACTAAGGTTGGCAAATACTTTTGCAATCACAATTGCACCGAATGCAGAAAAAAGCCACCCAATTAAACTGATACTTCCAAAACTAGCCAAGGCCGAAGGCATCAAAAAAACACCCGCACCAATCATATTTCCAACAACGAGTGAAGTACTTGTCCATATACCAATTTTTCTATGTTCCATTTGCATGATTCAAGATAAGCAAATATTGTTTAAATTCATTCTATGAAAATTACAAAAGCAAGTATCGAAGCAGCAGCAATTCGCATCGCACCTTATATCCACAACACACCCATCATGACTTGTAAAAGTATCAATGAACTGTATGGATTAGACCTGTATTTTAAATGTGAGAATTTCCAAAAAATTGGCGCATTCAAAATAAGAGGCGGCATGAATGCAAGTTTGCAATTAACGAAGGAGCAATTAGAAAAAGGGGTTGCTACACATTCCTCGGGTAACCACGCACAAGCATTGGCTTTTGCAGCAAAAATGCTAGGCATCAAAGCCTATATCGTGATGCCAGAATCGTCTCCACAAGTAAAAGTAAATGCAGTGAGAGGATATGGCGCCGAGGTTACTATTTGTGCATCTAATCAAGCTGCAAGAGAGTCAACCTTAGAAGCTATTGTAGAGCGCACAGGTGCCACCTTCATTCATCCATACGACAATGACGAAGTGATTACTGGACAAGCTACTTGTGTAAAAGAAATCATTGATGCAATTCCAGATATAGAAATAGTTGTTACGCCAGTGGGAGGAGGAGGATTATTATCTGGTACTTGTTTAGGCGCATATTATTTTAAACCAGGATTAAAAGTATATGCAGGAGAGCCAGAAGGCGCTGCAGATGCGGTGTTGAGTATTCAATCTGGTAAAGTAGAAAAAGCACCCTTTGTAAATACGATTGCGGATGGATTAATGACCACCTTAAGTGAACGCACACTTGAAATTATAAAAGCACATGTTGCTGATATTATTTTAGTTTCAGAAGACGAAATAAAAGCAGCTTTGAGATTGGTCTATGAAAGAATGAAAATAATTATAGAGCCAAGTTGCGCAGTACCACTCGCTGCAGTGTTAAAAAATGCAGACTTGTTTAAAGGTAAAAAAGTAGGCATTATTTTAACAGGTGGTAATGTAGACTTGAGTAAGTTTAAAGATTGGTTTTAGTGCATTAGATCATTAATTACAAATTAAGCGCTTTAAAAAAATATTCCTCGCTCACTTCTTGTACTTCGCCAGGTGCAATGGTTTCAACAGTGAGTTTCTCTATAGACCATCTTACTAAACGGATACAACGGTGATGCATTGCTGCTACCATTTTTCGTACTTGGTGAAATTTACCTTCTGTTAATTCAATGCGCAACCAATCTGATTGTTGATTTTCGTGCAACTGCACTCCGTTATCCCATAAGTGTTGTGGAGGGTCGATTAAATCGACTTGACATTTAGCAGTCGTGTATGTTGTACCATTGGGCGCTGATATTTTTACGCCGCTTTGTAATTGTTTTAAAGTGTCTTGATGCACTTTATTTTTTACCTGCACTAAATAAGTTCTTACATGTGGACGGGTTCCTTGAAATAATAATTTGGTCACTTTTTTATTGGTCGTTAATAATAACAAACCTTCTGACATTTGGTCGAGTCTACCAATCGCATGTGTGCCCTCTGGAAAATCAAAATTGATATTTGAAAGTAATTGAACCTGATGCGTACTTACAAACTGAGATACCATATTCATTGGCTTGTTCAATAAAAAGTAACGATGCGCATTCATAGCAGCAAATTACTTAATATTGTGTATGGAACAACCGCATAAAGATCCTTTGCACGGAAAAACACTTGCTTTTATTGTGGAAGCCTTAGTGCAACATTTTGGCTGGGAGGATTTAGGGCAACATATCCCAATTAATTGTTTCAATATTGATCCAAGCATTCAATCCAGCTTAAAATTTTTACGCAAAACACCCTGGGCTCGTAAAAAAGTAGAGGAATTGTATATCAGGATGGTTAGCTAAATCCTATTAAAGCAACACTTCAATAAAAGATTTTTTGGACCATTTTTTTGAAATAGTGATCCAGTCGGAAGTATGACTTTTAATATTGCTCAAAATATCCCAGGCTTCTAGCATCAACCCTTTTTTAAGTTCTGGGTCTTTTTTATCTTTATTGGTTTCTATTGTTCCAATGATTTCACCATTTAATAAATAAACCTTTTGGTCGATGATCTTACCAATCACTTTATTATCATTCCCAAAGAAACAATCTCCAATTACTAAGCCAATCACTTTTTCTCTTTTTTTATTCAAGATCATCATATTTTGGATATATGCGACTGTTTCATGCTCTTGATTTAAAATTTTGTACATCGTTAACTGTTTTGTGTTTGTTTAATTAATTGTGCTACAATATCCTTTGTAGAATGTGTTAAATCTAGTTTTACAGGCGCTGTATGATGGATCCAGTCTGCAAAGATAGGGTGAAAGTCTTGGTCTATCTGTAATAATACTTTTACGCCTAAATCAGATAGCGCAGCTGCATTCGATAATTGCTCATAATGCTTGGAAATAGGAATACTTAACACTTTCTTGTTCATATACATTGCTTCTGCAGGCGTTTCAAAACCGCCGCCAGTAATGACTGCATGCGACCTAATCATGCTTTTTGTAAAACCACTATTACTGATAGGGAAGTATATAATATTTTTATAATTTCTTATAGAAGTCACTTCGGCACTAAAAACTTCGAAATGATAATTTGATTGAGCTAAAAAGTATGGTTCCAAATACGCAATAGAATAATGCGGTAAATACACCGATATATGACCATCATCGGTTGGTGTAGCATCAATAATTTCTTGTTTGATAATTGGATTGAATACATACTGATCATAAGCTTTAAAATGCAAGCCCAGATAATGTGTACTTTTTACAAAATGCTTTAAAATGAATTCTCCAAAAAAATGATTACTTTTTGCCCTTGGTGTTTTATTGCTTTGAAAACTTGCCTGGTGCCCAAACTGTACACTCTT
>Ga0114975_10001643_pt1 | contig 15774 bp, 12 predicted proteins | sample S_130626_EF_Meta_FD_87031 | JGI IMG/M metagenome (GOLD analysis project Ga0114975, IMG submission 87031) | Freshwater microbial communities from Lake Simoncouche, Canada to study carbon cycling - S_130626_EF_MetaG | ecosystem: Environmental > Aquatic > Freshwater > Lake | place: Lake...
AAAAAAGAAAAATAAAGTGGCAACAAAAAATAAAACCTCCGAAACTGAAGTCAACGTAAACGACTTTATTAATTCATTTGTGGACAACGAACAAAAGAAACAAGATAGCTTTGCATTAATTGAATTAATGAAAAAATGGTCGGGTTTTGAACCTAAAATGTGGGGCCCAACCATGATAGGATTTGGAAGTTACCATTATAAATATGCCAGCGGTCACGAAGGAGACTCGATGATAATTGGGTTTTCTCCTCGAAAAAACGAATTTTCTCTTTATGTAGTGGCGCCAGAAAAAGACTACAGCAATCTTCTTGAAGGTCTAGGAAAATACAAAATGGGAAAGGCCTGCATTTACTTTAAAAAATTATCGGATTTAAATCTTAGCGTTTTAGAAGCTATTTGTAAAGAGACGATTAAGCATTTAAGTTAATGGCCGCAGATACGCTTATTAATACTTTGCGAACATTGCGGTTAGCTTTGCGCACTTTGCGGTTAAAAACACACCTTTATTTCACCACAAAAGAAACAAAAGTCAAATAAAAGGCACAAAAGTTTAAATTCGGTTAAACAAATATTCGATTAAGCGAATCCCCAAATTACCTTTTCTAAGAACTTTCTATTATCTTTGCTTTATGCTGTTTTCCCAAATATTAGGACAAGATTACATTAAAAATCATTTGACAAAAAGTGCGTCTTCGGGCAGAATTCCCCATGCACAATTGTTTGTTGGACCAGAAGGATGCGGGACTTTGGCAATGGCAATTGCGTATGCTCAATCTATTTTGTGCCACAATACTGATGGCGAAAACACCAACGGAAACGAATCTTGCAACCTAAAATTCAATTCGATTTCTCACCCCGATTTGCATTTTATTTTTCCAACCGTTACCACCGAGGAAGTAAAAACAAAGCCAAAAAGTGTCGATTTTATGACTGATTGGCGTCAATTTGTTTCTGAAAATCCTTACGGTGGACTGTTTGATTGGTACAAAATCTTAGGGGTTCAAAACAAGCAAGGGGAAATTCGAGTAGACGATGCCCAGGAAATATTGAAATTACTTTCCTTGAAATCCTACGAAGGCGGACACAAAATTGTAATTGTTTGGATGGCCGAAAAAATGAATGTAACCGCCTCCAACAAGCTTTTAAAATTACTAGAAGAACCGCCAGAAAAAACAGTTTTTATTTTGATTGCCGAAAATGAAGAAGATATAATTCAAACTATTTTATCGCGTTGCCAAGTGTTGCATTTTGGGGGCTTGAGTGAAAAAGTAATTGCCGATAGCCTGATTTTAAACGAGAATATTGAGGCGAGTTTGGCCGATAAAATTGCACATCAATCGCAAGGAAATTTCAACAAAGCGTTGCTTTTACTAGACGAAGAAAGTGAAGAACTCCCTTTTGAAGAATGGTTTGTTTCTTGGGTTCGTACCGCTTTTAGAGCCAAAGGAAATGCGGGAGCAATTCAAGATTTGATTCTTTGGAGCGAACAAATTGCAGGCTTGGGAAGGGAAACCCAGAAGAAATTTTTGAACTTTTGTATCGATATGTTTCGCCAGGCTTTGATGCTGAATTACGAAACAAAAAAACTGGTTTATATGGAAACCAAAGTGCCTAAATTCCAATTGGAAAATTTTGCACCATTTGTAAACGGAAACAATATAAATGATATTTTTAAGGAACTTTCCGACGCGATGTATCACATAGAACGTAACGGAAATGCGAAAATAATTTTAACCGATTTATCAATAAAACTAACTCGTTTAATTCACAAAAAATAACCAATTATGAATAATGTAGCTTCTATTTTAGTTTTGATTTTTTTAGCAATCACTTTTTTACAATCTGGTTACGATAAATTGTTCCATTGGAAAGACAATGTAGGCTGGTTAACAGGTCATTTTGCCAATACCATTTTGAAAAAAGCGGTTCCTTTTGCTTTGTTCCACGTGCTGATTTTGGAATTAATTTCTGGCGTTTTAAGTATAGTTGGCGCAATTGAATTGTATGTAAATGAAGGCCGAACTTTTGGTTTTTATGCAGGAATATTCTCGTGCGTTACGCTTTTAATGTTGCTTTTTGGACAACGATTAGCGAAAGATTATGATGGCGCTCGCACAATTGTAATCTATTTTATTCCTGCCGTAATGGTGGTTTATTGGTTGAATTGAACAAATAGTTTTTTTTTATTTTATTTTTAAGTACTTTTACGTCAACATTTTAAGATAAATAAATGAACTTATCTAGCAATCAAATCAATTTAATTAAAGATTTCTTTTCAAAGCAACCTGTTTTGAAAGCTTATTTATTTGGCTCGTATAGCCAAGGAAATGAAACAGAAAACAGCGATATTGATTTATTGGTTGAATTGGATTACAGCCGGCCAATTGGCTTAGAATTTGTCCAAATGCAAATTGACTTACAAAATTTACTTTGTAAAAAAGTAGATTTAGTTTCTACTAGAGGACTTTCAAAGTATGTAAAACCTATTCTTGATAAAGAAAAAAAACTAATATATGCAAGATAGATTAGGTGATAAAATTCGCCTACTTCATATTTTAGATGCAATAAATGAAATTGAAAATTATATTCAAGATACTGATTTAAAGGGATTTGTTGGAAATTCTATGATGTTTAATGCTACTTTGCGTCAGTTAGAAATTATTGGCGAAGCAAGCAATCGCCTTTCGGAAGAATTGCTAAATAATTCTCCGAAAATTCCTTGGATGAGAATTATAGGATTACGAAATCTTGTCATTCACGAATATTTTGGAGTAGACGATTTTACAATTTGGAATATAATTAAGATTAATCTTCCTGTTTTGAAATCAGAAATTACCATTTTGCTTACTCGTTTTAAATAATTATTTCCCTATTGCCGCTTTAAACAATCGCATGTCGTTCCACGTGAATTTATCGCCGTGGGCTTCCATTAATTCGTTTAAAGATTCTCCTTTAAATCCATTGAAAATAAGGGTTAACGCTTCTATTTTGTCTTCTGGCATTACCTCTTGAAGTTGGACTTGCCCCGCTTCAATTAATTTTGCAAAATGGCCGTAGATGGTTTGTGCCGTTAATTTTCTGATGGCAGCAATTTCGTTTATTGAATTGCTTTGAAGCCACAATTCATAGGTTTCCTGCGTGGTTGATTTTTTTGGAGCTGCTGTTTTGGAGGTTTTCTTTTTGGTGTAACGATTTACATCAACATCGTCTTCTACAATAGTGATATTTAACTCTTTGAACTTCGTTTGTATTTCTGAAATCTTATTCGATCGGTAGGATTTTATTTCGTTTGAAGTTAAATTTTCTTTTGAAATTTCAGCACCTGCGGCAACGGTATTTGTTAATAATTTGGCTTTCATTAATTGGAAAACAGCTTTGATTTGCATTTCTTCCAAAAGCACTAATTCATCGAAATAGGCTTTTGCTTTTTTAGCACTTTTCACCTCTTCCATTTTCCATAAAATATCGTAAACAACGCAATCCATTGTTCCAAAAAAATAATTGTACGCCGCATGAATTCGCTCTGATATTTGATTAAAATCAAAATTCTCGGCAGCAAATAGTTTGTCCAATTGCGATAAAAATTTTCTGGATGGATCCAATACTTCTCCGATACATTCTGCTTGTTTTTTGGCCCAAACGGCGTGTTTTGACTTCTCAGAAACCTCTGATTTTTCGTTATAACTGAATTGATGATTTCTCCATTCTTGAGCTAAATCGGCCCAATCAAAAGTGGCTTTTAGATAATTATGAAGGTACTTTTTAGTGTCTTGTTGTAACGATTCCGCAAGCGCCTCTTCTGAAGCTTTGTTCAAAGAATAGTCCATCACATCTTGATTGTTCGAAATGCCATTCATTTGTAACGGAGAAAGTAAAATCAACCCGTTTAAAGCCCTTAATCTCGATAAAGCAACATAGGCCTGCCCGGGAACAAAAACTTGAGAAACATCCAGCACCGCTTTATCAAAAGTTAGTCCTTGGCTTTTATGAACGGTTATAGCCCAAGCTAATTTTATTGGGTAATGAACAAAGGTTCCTAATACTTCTTCCTCGATTTCCTTGGTGGTTTCATTGATTTTGTAACGGATATTTTGCCACTCAAATTTTTCAACTTCAATGGTTAAATTTTCATCCGGAAAATGAACAAGGATTTCATTGCTTGACAGTGATTTTATGAATCCCATTTTGCCATTGAAATACTTTTTCTCAAAGGAAGGATCGTTTTTAACAAACATAATTTGAGCGCCATCTTTCAATTGTAAATTGTATTCTAATGGATAAATTTTATCCGGGAAATCGTCCACAATTTCAGGATTGAAAGTCATTAATTTTCCATCTAAATCTTCCAGCGCTTTGGCGTTTATAGCGTCGGCTTTGGCGTTGTGAGTGGTAAGAATAATATAGCCTTTGTTATTATTTAAATCGAAATTAGGTTTTACATATTGATTTAAAACAGCAATATCTTGGTTGGAGATTTGGTTGTTTCTAAGGTTATTTAATATCGAAATAAAAGCGTCGTCTGATTGTCTAAAGATCTTAGACAATTCAATATAAAGCGGAGGATTTTGCTGAATTACATGAGAATGAAAAAAGAATTTACCATTGTAATATTTTCTCAAAGTGCTCCATTCTTCGTCTCGAATTACAGGTGGTAATTGCAATAAATCTCCGATAAAAAGAACTTGAACTCCTCCAAAAGGCGCTTTCTTTTTTCGAACCGATTGCATCATAAAATCGATCGCGTCTAGTAAATCGGCGCGCAACATGCTCACTTCATCAATAATCATCAATTCCATATTTCGAATAACCGATTTTTTTAAACCGCTCATTTTGAAGTGTCTAACTAAAGTGCTTTTGGTTTCAAATTTTACGCTATCGGAAAAATGTGGCGCAGAATGATCTGGAATAAATCCTCCGAAAGGCAATTGAAACATGGAGTGAATAGTAACTCCGCCTGCGTTTAATGCCGCAATTCCTGTTGGCGCAACCACCACTGTGTTTTTGTGTGTGGTTTTAATAATTTCTTTTAATAGTGTGGTTTTTCCGGTTCCTGCTTTTCCTGTTAAAAAAATAGACCGATTGGTTTGATTGATAAATTTTAAAGTAAATTGGGCGGCTTCGGATATCGTTTGCATTGCTATAAATTAGACGTTGAAAGTACAATTTATATTTTAATTACTAAAAATAAAAAATGCCCTCAATTGAGGGCATTTTGATATTATTATGAACATTTATTTCTTTTTTTCTAAAGCTTGGATCTCTTTTTTAGCTTCTGCTTTTACGTCTGTTTTAACTTCTGTTTTAGAAGATTTATACTTATCGTTTAAGAGCTTGATAATCTCTTTAGTAATATCGTATTTGTCTTCAGCATACAATACTGAAGCCGCATCACCAGTTCCATATATGTAAGCATATCCTTTTTCTTTACCGTACGTTTTGATGAACTTTTTAACGTTACTAACCACCGAGTCAATTTCTACACCACTTTCTTGTTGTAATTGTTGTGCTATAGATTGTTGCGCATATTGAAGTTGTTGTTCTCTTTTTTGTAATTCAGCTCCTTTTTGTTGTGCCCAAGCTTCGCCGTTCATTTGTGCATTTTTTTGGAAACTTCCAGCTTCTGCTTTAAATTTTGCAATTTCAGCTTCAAGTTCTCTACCCATTTCTTCTGATTTGGTTTTGTATTTTGCTTCAATGTCTTTTGCTTCTGTATACTCAATCATTAATTTAGAAGTATCTACGTAAGCGGTTTTGGTTGATGCAACTTCTGCAGTTTTATTACATGAGATAATTGAAAATGCGATTGCGATAATAACTAATGATTTTTTCATCCTTTTTTGATATTGATTTGTAATTTTGGTAAAAGTATAATTTTAAATTTAATAAATAAAATGTTTGACATTTAACCATTTTAGCTACTATAAGTTTTTATAATTGCTTTTGGGTTTGCTATAATTATAAGCTATAAAAATTGGATTTATTTAAGTGCATTTCCGCTAATTTTTAAAGAAAGTAAGTAAAAGTTATATTAACCCCGAAAAAAGTCTTGTAAATCGCTTTATATTACTTTTTGACTGTTTTTTAACACATAAATGTGCGAAGAATACTCTGAACTCATTTTTGCTTTCCAATTTGACAATAGTCCAATCCAAATTGCTTTTACATAATTCATTTTTCCGTTTTTATATTTTTCGGAAAGCAAACTCACATAAAAAGAATCGAACTTCATCGGAAGCACTTTTACTAATTTAATGTTTTCTTTTTCAAAAAGCAAACGGATCGCTGTTTTAGAAAAATGCCAAAAGTGAATCGGCACATCAAATGCGGCCCAAAACTTTCCGTAATAGTTAGCGTCGTAAGATTTAAAATTTGGAACCGCAATAATTATAGTTCCATTTGGTTTAATTAATCTTTTCAATTCTTTGATTTGAGTTTCAAGATTTGGAACGTGTTCTAAAACGTGCCACATGGTAATTACGTCAAAAGAGTAGCTTTCTAAATCTTGGGTGGATTCGCAAAATTGGATACCTTTTCCAATTGCAATTCCTTTGGCTTTTTCACTTGGCTCGACTCCAATTGTTTTCCAGCCATTTTGTTTTGCGATTAATAAAAAGTCTCCTGTTCCAGCTCCAATATCTAATAAATTGCCTTTAGTAGAACTGCAATTGTTAATCAAATTTAATTTGTTTTTTAAAGCAATTCCCTTAATAAAATGATAGGCTTTTTCAAACAAAGAGCGCTTTGAATCGGTGTGAGAAATGTAATCGGTGCTTTCATAATACCTGCCTAAATTTTCAGGAGAAGGTTGTGGAGATGTAATTAACATCTCCAAATCTTGATCGTAATACAATTCGAAAGTTTCCTTAGAAACAGAATAGTCAATTACAGATAGAAAGTGTTTTTTATTAGAAATGTTCATATTTCGAAAGTGGTAATATTTAAATCAAAGTTGAGCCAACACAATAATAACAAGCCTTAACAAGTTAGTTTCACGTGGAACATTAGCATTCTGAAATCTAAAATCAGCAATCTAAAATAATTATCGCCCCATATAAATCAATAAAACTGATATGTCGCTAGGGGAAACCCCGCTAATTCTAGACGCTTGTGAAATGGTTACGGGTCTAATTTTTGAGAGTTTTTGTTTGGCTTCAATCGACATCGATTTGATGTTGTTATAATCGAAATCATCTGGGATTTTTAGGTCTTCCAAACGCAATAATTTATTGGCGTTGTTTCTTTCCTTTTCAATATATCCTGAATATTTAACCTGGATTTCTGCTTGTTCCAAAATCTCCAAATCGATATCATTTGCTTCTATATAATCATTAACCTTGTCTAATTTCATCATGTCTTCAAGGTCAATTTGAGGGCGAGAAAACATTTTAAACATCTTGTCGGACTGATCAATTAAAGCGGTTTCTTTTGCTTCTAAAATGGGATTTGCTTCTGCCGGTGTAATGCTGGTTTCTTTAAAGAAAGCAACCATTTTTTCCGATTCATTCAGCTTGTGTTCCATTCTTCGAAGTCGTTTTTCTGAAGCTAAACCAATTTCATAAGAAAGCGGCGTCAATCTAAAATCGGCATTGTCTTGACGCAATAAGGTTCTAAATTCCGCTCTAGAAGTAAACATTCTATAGGGCTCTTCTGTTCCTTTGGTAATCAAATCGTCTATTAAAACACCTATATAAGCTTCGTCTCTTTTTAATATTAAAGGCGCTCTTTCTTGAACTTTTAAAGCAGCATTAATACCCGCCATTAAACCTTGTGAAGCGGCTTCTTCATAACCCGTTGTGCCGTTTATTTGTCCTGCAAAATATAGTCCTTCAACCAACTTGGTTTCTAAGGTGTGCTTTAATTGTGTGGGTGGGAAATAGTCGTATTCGATTGCATAACCTGGTCGGAAAAACTTCACTTTTTCAAACCCTACAACTGAACTTAATGCTTTAAATTGAATGTCTTCTGGTAAAGAGGTAGAAAACCCATTCACATAAACTTCGACCGTATTCCAACCTTCAGGTTCAACAAATAACTGGTGTCTTTCCTTATCGGCAAAGCGATTTATTTTGTCTTCAATAGAAGGACAATATCTTGGGCCAAGGCTTTTAATTCTTCCGTTAAACATTGGAGATCTGTCAAATCCTTCTCTTAAAATGTCGTGAACATTTAATGACGTATAGGTCATGTAACACGATTTCTGAAGAGTAAGCGGTTTTGTACTATCTGAATACGAAAATTTATCTGGTTTTAAATCTCCTTTTTCTTCGTTCATTTTGGAATAATCTAATGATCTTCCGTCTACTCTTGGCGGCGTACCTGTTTTCATTCTGCCAGATTCAAAACCTGCTTTTACTAAATCTTCGGTAACACCATAAGCAGCGCTTTCGCCTGCTCTACCTCCACCAAATTGTTTTTCTCCAATATGAATTAATCCATTCAGAAAAGTACCATTGGTGAGCACTACGGTTTTTGCTTTTATTTGAATTCCTAAAGAGGTTTTGATTCCTTTTATTTGTCCGTTTTCGATAATTAATCCCGCAACCATTTCTTGATAAAAGTCAAGATTTAGAGTTTGTTCCAACATTAATCTCCATTCTTCTGCGAAACGCATACGGTCACTTTGAACTCTCGGCGACCACATGGCGGGTCCTTTTGACTTATTCAGCATTTTGAATTGGATCGCGGTTTTATCAGAAACAATTCCAGAATAACCACCAAGCGCGTCAATTTCTCTTACAATTTGTCCTTTTGCAATTCCTCCCATAGCGGGATTACAGGACATTTGGGCAATGTTTTGCAAGCTCATGGTAACCAATAAGGTTTTGGCTCCTAAATTAGCAGCGGCAGCAGCGGCTTCGGAACCAGCATGGCCTGCGCCAACAACAATAACATCATAAGTATCTTGAAACAATTTCTTTTTATTTAATAATCGTTATAACTATGTTCCACGTGAAACATTTTTTTCTGACAATTCAGATGCAAAAATACAAAAAATAATTAGCCCCGATTGAAGGGAAAATCCTCGAGAGATTTTTCGAGAGATTTGGAATGAAAGCGGGAAAATAAATTCTCGAAATGCCTAGAATTTCGCTCCAGCAACTTATTGTTCCATGTGAAACATTTTCATTTTTTCTTCCTCTTTACGTCTCATAACAAGTTCGTCGGCTTCGGTTTTGTCTTTATACCCGCAATAATGTAAAATCCCATGAACCAAAACACGTTGGATTTCTTCTTGGAAAGAAACATTGTAGTCGGATGCGTTCTCTTTTACCCTTTCAACAGATACAAAAATATCTCCATTAAGCTCATTTCCAACGGAATAGTCGAAACTTATGATGTCTGTGAGGGTATCATGATCCAAATATTGCTGGTTTATTTCCAATAAATAGTCGTCGTCACAAAAAATGTAATTGATTTCGCCTTCTTTTTTGTTTTCAGAGAGAATAACTTCCGAAAGCCACTTGGAAAAATCGGATTCGTTGAGCAATTCAAAATCGGTTTCGTAATTAAAGCTAATCATTGTTTTTAAAATATTCTTGTACCTTTTGGTTAAAATTGGAACGCAAAGGTAGGGTTTGTCGGTTTAAAATTTCAATGCTATTGAGATATTCTTGCAGATTTACAGGCAGCGGCTTGCTTTGATTGTTAAATTCTTTTTGGTTGGTTTGCGATTGGCGCTTCTTTTCTTCCCCCTGTTGTTGAGTTGCTTTTTCCAATTTTAAGAGCTCATATTGGAGATTCAATATTTTCTGTAGCGTCTCATTATTAAACCCTTTATTTAATAATTGCTTCTCAATTTGTTTCATTTGCGCTAAGGCGTTTTGGCCGTTTCCGCCCATGCCTTCTTTGTTGAGCGCGTTTTGTAGCGCTTCACGCAGTTGTTTTTGCTCTTGGTAAATTTTCATGATTTCGCCTGCATTTCCCTCACCGTCTTCGCCGTTTTCTTCACCTGGGGAATCGCCATTTCCTGGTTTACCGTCGCCTTTAGATTTCCCTTTTTCGCCTTGTCCAGGCTTGTTTCCTTCTCCTGGTTTTTTTCCTTTTTTCATTCCTTCTTTCATCTTTTCGCCAAGACCTTCTTGTTTTTTAATAATATCTGGGAGTTGCATGCCTGAGCCTTGTCCTTTTCCTGGCTTAGGTTTACCACCCTTTCCAGATCCCGACATTTTCATTTCAGATTGCATATTATTAAGCGCGTCACTAAGGAAGTCAGCCAATTTGTTTGAAGCAGAAATTGCGTATTGCTGGTGAGAAAGACCTTTAGGGATTTGAGAATCTACAAAACTTTCAAGCGCTTTATCCACATTATAATGTACGTTTCCGATTTCTTTAGTTACGTTTTCAGCAATTTTTGGGTTTCTTAAAGACATTGCGAAAAGGCTGTCGTCGACATGTTTAAATTGTTGCTTTAGGTTTTGCTGGATTTTTAAATCCTTATTAAAAGAAGGCGAACCGCGTTTTAATCCTTTAAATTGCTTCATTAAATCCTCTTGCGAAAAAGAATAAGCGAGTAAATTGTCTAATATTTGGCGGAGCATTTTTACGTCTTCTTCTAACTGATCCATTTCTGCTCCTGCCATTCCTTCCATCATCTCGCCGCTCATTTCTTTCATTTTCTTTGCAGCGCTTTTTTGTTTTGGCTTGGCCTTTGACTGGTTTTGTTTCTGTAATTCGTCACTAGCTTTTTTTAAATCCTCGTCAATATTTTTTTGTTTCTCGGCATCTTTCGGAAGATCAACAGGCGATTTTAACTCCTTGTTTTCTTTCTCCAAATCTTTCAAATCTTGTTGGATTTTGTCAAATTCTTTATTGATCGCTTCTTGGTTTTCAACTTGGTTTTCTTTTTCGTTTTCCGCTAATTTCTCCTGCTTATCAGCTAGTTTGTCTAGTTTGTCGGCAATTTGTTCGGCCTTTTTCTCAACGTAATATTTCTTGGTTAGTTCTACTAATTGCTCTAATGTTTTGGTTTGATCCTTGGTAATTTGTTTGAATTTGTCCAACTTCTCAAACAATTCTTCATTCTTAATTTTGTCATTTAGCTCTTTAAGCTCGTCTAACAGTTTCTTGTTTTTTTCTAATTCTTTGTCGGCGTTTTCCAGTCTTTTCTGAAGTTCTTCTTTAAATTCGTCTTTTTTATCGGTTTTGAATTTATCTAAGTTTTCTTCCATTTTTTTAGAAAACTCCTTCATGATTTCGTCTTGTTGCTTTTGACGTTTAATAAAATCGTTGATTTTTTGTTGGTCTTTAAACTCCAAACTTTCTTTTTCCTTGCCACTTTTTTGTAACTTTTCAATTTCTGAAATTTGCTTGTCTTGGTTTTTCAACGACTTTTCTAAACTATTGATATTGTTGTTTTGCTCTTGCAAAATTTGCTCTTCCTTTTCCTGATCGGTTGCAATTCTGTTGTAAAACACGGCTGATTTTGAGCTTTTATAATTATGAATGGCATCATTATCAAATACTTCAAAATAATATTCATAAGCAATTCCCTGCTCCACCGGAAGATTGCTTGGAAAGGAAAATACAAATTGGTCATAAATGTCTTTTTTAACAGAAATAAGTGCTCTTTTTTGGGTTTGAAGCTTGTCTTTTTCGTAATATACAATTTGCAGTTTGCTAAGTCCATAATCATCAGAAACCTGGCCTAAAACGTAGTTATTAGAAACCTTCAAGCTATCTGGCGCGTTATTAACATTTATAGTCGGAAATTGATCTTTTATAACCGATATCTGATAGCTTAAACGTTCGTAATCTTTAACTTTATTATTCGAAGTAATGATATTGTATTCTGTATTTTGAGAAATAGTTTTAGATAATTTGAACAGATTTTCTTGTTTAAAAAATGAAAAATAAGATTTCGTATCGGTCCAATTTACGTTTTGCGTTGCAACGGTATTCATTTGCCAAGTTACGGAGGTTCCTTCAGGAATAATGGCATTGCCCGTTCCTTTTATCGTTTCCGCTTTCTTATTTAAATAAGACGGGAAATTTAGTGTCATTTCTAAATTGGTGATTGCAGGAACGGTTACCACATTTAACTCATATTCCAAAGACGAAACTTCTCCAGCTTCCATAAAAAAGGAAACATTGGAATTTGGTTTTTCAATTTTATATTGGAATTCTCCTCGCCCATTGCTTTCCATGAAGTAACTTTCAGAACCGATATTTATCATAACGGTTTCAGGGATTATCTTTCCTTCAGATTTAACTTTAATGATAAAATCTTTGTTTTGTTCGGTTTGCAATTCCTTATTTAGCACTATCAATTTGAAAGGCGCTGGAGGTAAAAATTGCTTTTTAAAATTAACCACTCTATCGAAGCTTTGAGAAATTATAGAGCTATTTCCTGAAACATAGAAAAACAAGAAAAACAAAATTGGGAGAATAGCTAATGGTAAATATTTCTTGTTAACATTGAAATTAATGGCGTTACTAAACGGAATTGGGCTTAGTAATTTTGCCTTTTGTTCGATGGAAGCTAAAAGCAATTCCGAATTATCCTGATTGTTATTTTCTGAAAGCTGAAGGAAATTGATCAATTTATCGCTCACTTCGGTGAAATGCGTTCCAATAATTGAGGATGCTTCTTCAAAATTAATTCCCTTTTGAAGTTTGAATAATTTAAATAGTGGAAACGCAACAAATCTTATAAGCAAAAACCCTTCAACTAAAACGAAAAGTGCAAACAATATCGTTCTGCCCATTGGTTTTAACCAAAGGAAATATTCTATAAAAAGGGTAAACAGGAAATAAATTAAACCTAAGCCGATAAAAAATAGCAATCCGCGAATTAATTCATTCGTATAATACTTTTTTATAAAAGCTTCTAATTTTAGAAAAATAGATTTTGAATCTTCCAATAGTAATGCCGTTTTTACAACCGATAAAATTACGATTTTATATTGACGAAAAAAAAGTAAATTTTATAGACATAAATTGAAATTGTATCTTTGCTCAAAATTTATAAAAATGTCAAAGCAAGTTCGTGTTCGTTTTGCGCCAAGCCCTACAGGACCATTACATATTGGTGGAGTTCGCACCGCGTTATTTAATTATTTATTTGCCAAAAAAAATGACGGTATTTTCTTTTTAAGAATTGAAGATACCGATCAAAATAGATTTGTTCCTGGTGCCGAAAGTTATATTTTAGAAGCACTAGAATGGCTTGGGATTTCACCAGATGAAACGATTGGAAAAAACGAAAAGTTTGGGCCTTACCGTCAAAGCGAAAGAAAATATTTGTACCAACAATATGCTGATCAGTTGATAAATTCAGGTTGGGCGTATTATGCTTTTGATACCGCTGAAGCCTTAGATTCGCATAGAAAACAGCATGAAGAACAAGGAAAAACTTTTATTTACAATCATCATAATCGAGAAAAATTAGATACTTCTTTAGTTATTTCAAATGAAGAAACGGAAAAGCGAATTGCAAATGGTGAGGAATATGTAATCCGTTTTAAAACTCCCGTTGGTGAGACTTTGCACTTGAACGACATCATTCGTGGGGAAGTAAAATTTGAAACTAATTTATTAGACGATAAGGTTTTATTTAAAAGCGATGGGATGCCAACGTACCATTTGGCGAATATTGTGGACGATCATTTAATGGAAACTTCACACGTAATTCGCGGAGAAGAATGGCTACCTTCAATGCCGTTGCACGTTTTATTGTACCGTGCTTTAGGTTGGAAAGCGCCAGAATTTGCTCATTTACCACTAATTTTAAAACCTGTAGGAAATGGAAAATTATCTAAGCGTGACGGGGACAAATTAGGGTTTCCAGTATTTCCTTTAGAATGGAAAACCGAAGAGGGAATTTCATCTGGTTACAGAGAATCAGGATTTTATCCTGAGGCGGTAATTAACTTTTTGGCATTATTGGGTTGGAATGACGGAACCGAACAAGAGTTGTTTTCATTAGAAGAATTAGTGACCAAATTCGATTTGAATCGAGTTCATAAAGCTGGGGCAAAATTTGATCCGGAAAAAAACAAATGGTTCAATCATCATTATTTACAAATTCAAAGTGATTCTGATTTAGCAAAATCCTATGCGCCATTTTTAGAATCAAAAGGGATTTCTATTTCCGAAGAGCTATTAACAAAATTGATTTCCCTTATAAAAGAACGTGCGAATTTTGTTTCTGAATTTTGGTCGCTATCCGATTATTTTTTTGAAGCACCAAAATCCTACGATGAAAAAGCAACGAAGAATTGGAAAGAAGATACTGGCGATTTAATGAAAGAATTAATTGTAGTTTTGGAAGGTGTTGACGATTTTTCTTCAGAGAAAATGGAAACTACCGTAAAAGACTGGATGACCGAAAATGAAATTGGAATGGGGAAAATTATGCAGCCTTTTCGATTGAGTTTGGTTGGCGCATTAAAAGGACCGCATCTTTTTGATATTGCCGCTTTTATTGGAAAACAAGAAACGATTAATCGAATTCAAAAAGCAATTTCGGTTTTATAGGTTGGGTTTTGGAAAACTAAAGAAAATTTTAGTCAAAACTTAAAATAAAAGCGCAGATTAAATTGTTTTTAAAAAGATAAAGTTATTTGTCATAAAAATTAAAAAACCGCTTTAAAACAAAGCTATTAAAGCCGTTTTTAATCGTTGAAATTTATAGCTCAACTTCATTCGATAGTTAAAATCAATACTAGAAAAAGCGCCCAAATCAGGCGCTTTTTTATTTGTAATAAAAATACTATTTCAATTCTTCTAAAACTTTTTCATTCTTTTCGGCTAGTCTTAATTCTGAAAGTTGCGAATTAAAATCGTTAAAATTCTCGGTGTCATTTTTTAAGTTACGAATCGCAAAAATTCTAACCGCCGGCATTTGACTTTTTAACGACATGGAATATAATTTAGTCAAAACTTCAGAATCGATATCCTTAAAATTTACTTTATCAGAAAAATGTAAAATCAAATTTGAAAACAGTAACGCATTATTATCGTTTTTTACGTTTTTAATAATCGTTTGACAAATCAAACTGAAATTATCGATACTTTTTATGGTTTCAATGATGGCGTCCAGAGTAACATTTGCAACAGCATCTTCTTTTTCTTTTACAAATTTATTAATCTCTTTTTGCATCGACATCAATAAATTTTCTTCTTTTTTGCCTTTTTCTTCCCAAGCGTCTTTCAATCCAACCGTTCTGTTAAAAACCAATTTTTCATCCGTTGAATCCTTATCAACATTGAAATAACCCATTCGTTGAAACTGGAATTTATCTCCTGGTTTTACGGTTGCTAAACTCGGTTCTACAAAACCTTGTACGATTTGTAAAGAATTCGGATTCATAAATTCTAAGAAGTTTTTCTCTTTGTGACTGTCGGGCGCTTCATCAATAAATAAACGATCGTACATTCTCACCTCAGCTGGAATAGCATGTGAAATGGAAACCCAATGTAACGTTCCAGCCACTTTTCTCTGACTGGCTTCGCTTCCACTTCCACTTCGACTATCGCTATCGTATGTAACATGAATTTCAGTGATATTCCCGGCTGGATCTTTTACAACACCCTCTCCTTTAATGATATACGCATTTTTTAAACGCACTTCTCTACCTAACGACAAACGGAAAAATTTAGCGGGTGCTTCTTCTAAAAAGTCTTCTCTTTCAATGTAAATTTCTCTAGAAAATGGCACTTTTCTATAACCCGCACTTTCGTCTTCTTGGTTGTTTTCGGCATCTAATAATTCCTCTTTACCCTCAGGATAATTGGTAATAACCACTTTAACCGGATCTAAAACAGCCATAACCC
>Ga0114975_10001644_pt1 | contig 15772 bp, 13 predicted proteins | sample S_130626_EF_Meta_FD_87031 | JGI IMG/M metagenome (GOLD analysis project Ga0114975, IMG submission 87031) | Freshwater microbial communities from Lake Simoncouche, Canada to study carbon cycling - S_130626_EF_MetaG | ecosystem: Environmental > Aquatic > Freshwater > Lake | place: Lake...
AAAAAGCAGGCATTAATAGCCTGCTTTTTTGATGTTAAGATCTTGCAAATTTCAATAGTAAGTCGAAGTCTCCCTTATCGGCTTACCTTAAAGCTAAAAGATATTTTTCACGCGATTCTTTTTCATCAGGTATCGTTCTGCTACCCCAAGAGAAAACAGGTTGCTGAAAAATCTTTTCAACAATAATATCAGCTATCATTCGACTATGACGTCCGTTACCGTTGGGGAAGCAATGTATGCTAACCAATCTGTATTTGAGTCTTATTGCAAATTCCGCTGGTTCATATACATTATGTTCAAGCCAATATGATGCATCATCAATTAATGATCTTAATGCTACCGGTATTTCTAATTTGTCAACTCCAATATTCTTATTTGTTTTTCGATATTCGCCAGCCCACCTCCAAACATTTCTATACATTCTTTTATGTAGCTCCTTTATAAAAGATTCAGATAGGATTTGTTCCGATTTGAATCTTCTTGTTAAACTCCACTGTATAGCATCTTCAATATTCTGTTGTTCAAATTCATCCAATTCGCCTCTTGTAGCAATAGACTGGATTAACAGACCTTCTTTTTCATCTTCATCAAGCGGGGTTTGGCCATCATTGTATATTAAATCTAGTCCCATAAAATTTTAGGTGTTTTATTAATAATTTCTGATGCCCTTTCTTTTATAGCGTTTTCAATTCGTTTTCTTGAATTTGCTTGATCTTCTAATTTCATCGTTGTGGAAGTTCGTTCTACAATTTTTGTGGCAATTTCTAAAGCACGCGTTTCTATCATTTGTTCCAAACTACCTGCGTTAGGAATAAACCCATAAACAAATTGCATATCCATAGCCATGGCAATTTCTTTCATCGACTTAATAGTGATAGCCCCTTCCTTTTCCCGTTTCTCAATATCCATAACCCCTTGCTTGGTAATGGAAAGTTTTTTGCCTAATTGTTCCATAGACATGCCAATGCCATTACGTAACGCTTTAATCCATCCAATAGGCGGTATAATAACATGCTGTAAACCAGTTAATTGGGCCAATTTTTCATTTAGCTGTTGGAATTGAAGTTTATTATTTCTCATAAAGTAAAGATTTAACTTGACTAATAATATTCAAAAGTAAAGCTATTGCTTTACATAAACAAATAATTTGTAAAGCTATTACTTGACCTTATTATGCTTTAGAATACATTCTCAAGGACTTACGTTAAATCGTTAGTCCTATGTTTTCCCATAGTTAGGAAATGTAAACAGCATAATCCAACCCCAATTATTCAATTCAGGTGAATCACAAAAAAGGCCCCTAGTAATAGGAGCCTTTTTAATTTATTTTACTAGAAATTTTTATTCTCCAGCAGTCATTATTCTTTCTGTAACAAACATTCTTTGGATTTTTCCATTTACAAGATTCACATCAAAGTATTGGTTGTATTTTACTTCTTTACCATCAATTGTTTGAGTCACTTGTGCTCCAGTAGTAACCCATTCGTTCAATTTTCCGCTTTTGTCCGTGTAACTATTTGCTGCAGAAAAATTGATTTTAAATTTTGGGTTATTACTTGCAAACCAAGTTGATAAAGTCTTAATACTACTGTCAGCAGATGTTATTACCATCCCTGCAGGAGTATAAATTTTTAAATTTTCAGTTGCTTCTAAACTACGAATTGTAGCTGTGTCTCTTTCATTATGAGCCTTAAAAAATTTTTCAATTATTTCAACATTTGCAGGATTTCCTCCATATAAGTCGGTTCTTCCATCACCTCCTGACATATCAAAACCAATAGGTTGTTTTTCGGATTTTGCGCTTTGTGTTGCACAAGCAAATAAAGATGTAGATACAATAATAATTAGTAATAGTTTTTTCATAAGTGTTGGTTTTAATGAATTATAAATTTACTAAATATGTGGTAATAAATAATAAAATAATCCTTATGAGGAAAGCAGCCCATCAATTTCTTTGACTTCAATTAAGTATTTTGTACAACTAGAAAATAAATGGGCATACCTATTGTTATATTTATTGGGAAGGTTACTGCCAATGCCATTGGCAAGAAAAGGCCTGGATTTGCTTTGGGAACTGAAATTTGCATAGCTGCTGGAACTGCAATATAAGAGGCACTAGCAGCTAAAATTGCGAACATAAAACGATTCGTAATATCCTGTGTAACAATAGAGCTTATCCATGCAATGATACAACCATTTATAAGTGGAATTAAAATTGCAAAAATAATAGGGAACCAACCAAAGGAAAAAAATGCTTTTAATTTTCTACCACTCGTAATTCCTATGTCTAAAAGAAAGATGGCAAGAAAGCCTTTAAATAAGTCATTGGTAAATGGTTTAATGCCTTCCGCTTGCTTAGCATTAGCTAAATAACCGATAACTAAACTTCCAAGAATAAGTAAAACACTACCATTTGTAAATGAATGCTTAATCACGCTTCTTGTATTAATTTTACTTGAAGTGTCTTTATTATATAATGAAATTAAAATTAATCCAACAATAATGGCAGGGGATTCCATTAAAGCCATAATGGCTACCATATGCCCATGAAGCGATAGTTGTTGAGCTTCTAGGTAAGAAACAGCAGTTACAAATGTTACTGCACTAACCGATCCATAGGCTGCTGCTATAGCTCCAGCATCAAAGACGTTCAATTTTCTTTTAAGTATAAAGAAAGTATAGAGAGGTATCATTGAAGAAATTGAAATACCAAACAACATTGACCATCCAATTTCTATTGTAAAAGCTTCATGTGATAACTCTTGCCCACCTTTAAATCCTATTGAAAACAAAAGGTATAGTGAAATAAATTTTGAAGAATTAGCTGGTATTTCTAAATCGCTTTTTAAATATACTGCGATAATTCCAAGTACAAAAAATAGTAAAGCAGGATTGGTTAGGTTGTCAATAATTAAATTGTAGTTCATTTATTATGGATTGCAGTAATCGCAATATTGCGGATCTTCTTTCTTTTTATTATTAGGAAATATATTCTCAAATTCATACCCACATTTTTTACATCCTAACACTTCAATTTTAATTGATTTTGTAGGTAGGCCGCATAATATGCAAGGGAGTCCTGGTATAAATTTTATTGGTATAAAACCAGGTGTAGTGCAGTTTGGGCATTTTGATTTAATGGCTTCTATCAATTTTAAGGTTGTTTCTTCAATGACCTTCATTCTCGTTGGGTTATTCATTGCCCTCATATCAGTCTCTACGTGAACTTCACCATATTTATCAATAAACCAGTTGAAATGATTATTTAAGCTATTTATTGTTTTAATATCTTTAACAATATCTTCATTAGATTTACTGCTTTTTCGAAGTATAATGCCGTGACTTGGGAAATGGACTGCATCTATATACTTCTTCAAATCCTCTTCATTATTGATAATTCTGCTAGAAAAATTTGTGTTGGTTGAAAGTGTTTTTACTGTAATCTCAAGGTTTAACTTTTTATCAATAAAAATCATGTACTCTTCGTTAGTAGGTATGAAATACAGGGCTGGGTGAGGGCCAAATGATCCTTCATTGGCTATTCCTAAATCATAACCATATTTTTCCATAGCGTATAAACACTTTTTTCTTACTGTTTCTAGTGGTGTATATTCTCTTTCTTTTTCGCCTGTAAATGTTCCAAATTCGTCCGTATCATAGTCTTTTTTAACTTCACAGACAACACCTAGTTCCTTGCTAAAGTGTTTTGCAATCACTCTTTCTTTTTTATGTTTTGTTGCTATAAGCAATTTTCTACCCTCAAACATTTTCAATATTTATAACACTTTAACTTTTATTTCAGATTGGATCTTAAAAGTGCTTACCCTATTTGAATTAATGAATTCTATTAATAACCTCCTCGCATTTTTCAATTCTTCAATTCTATCTTCCACACAAATATCTTTTTCATTGAATTTTATGAGATTACTAAAACTTCTCAATTCATGGTATTCAATTTTTTTATTTAACATCGAAAGGATAATGTCAGTTGCGTCTTTATTGTCAAATACCCCATTAATCAAAGTAGTTACAAATTCTTGTTTCATGTTAATTTCTATTTCAGCAACAAATTTGAGTGCTTTTTATGTATAAATTATATTTAACTTTATTATATTTGTCATAAATAATTTTTATGAACTATACGATCAGCCAACTAAAAATTTTTCTGAAAGTTGTTGAATTTGAAAGTATAACAAAGGCAGCTGAAGAGCTGCACTTAACGCAACCAGCTGTTTCTATCCAATTAAAAAACTTTCAGAAAGATTTTAAGTTCCCTTTAACGGAGATTATTAATAAGAGACTTTATGTTACAGACTTTGGAAAAGAAATTGCTACTGCTTGTGAAAACATTTTAAATGAACTTGAAATTATTAATTATAAAAGTTTAGGATACAATAATAATTATACAGGTAAATTAAAAATTTCAATCGTATCAACTGGAAAATATATAATGCCTTTTTATTTATCAAGCTTTTTAAATGAACACCCAGATGTTGACTTATTAATGGATGTAACTAATAAATCAAGAGTAATTGATAGTTTAGAAAAAAACGAAATAGATTTTGCATTAGTGTCTATTTTACCAGATAATTTAAATGTAACAGAGCTAGAATTAATTGACAATCAATTATATCTTGTAGGTAATAAAGAAATTGCAGATGAAATTATAAAGAACAAAAAATCTTTGGATAGCAAACCTTTTATATTTAGAGAACCGGGTTCTGGAACAAGACAAATGATGGAGAAGTTTATTAATAGAAACATCTTCCGTACTAAAAAGAAAATTGAGCTTACTTCTAATGAAGCCGTAAAGCAAGCAGTACTGGCAGGTATCGGTATCTCAATTATGCCCATTATTGGTATTAAAACAGAAATAGCTTCCGGAAAGTTAAAAATTATTGAAACGAAGGGATTGCCTATTACAACTAAATGGAGATTGGTTTGGTTAAAAGAAAAGAAATTGAGTCCAATTGCTAAACATTATATTGAGTATGTTAAAAAAGCCAAGATTGAAATTAATAAAGTTGCATTTTCTATACCTAAGACTTTGAAGATCTTGTAAAGTTACTGTTTCTTCTTTATTGCGCTGTAGTTCGTCTTTAACCATTGAGCTTGTTTCTTGGATTCCTTTAATTTTAACTTCACTAAACTTTAAGGTAAAACACAATCCAATTTGTAACGCTATTGCTTAATTTTTTGTTGAGATTGTATATTAACCAAATTCCCACCTAATGTATACTAAAAAGTGTTTTTTGTTTTATAATTGCTAATTTCGAATCATGTCCAAAAGTAACTTTGAAAGAATGATACAATTGTCGGATGAGGTATTCTCTAGCCGCACCGATCCTGACCAATTAAATGTAAACGAAAAAGTGATGGAGCATTTACAGCTCATTCATCCCGATACGATTTCTGAGTATGAAGATGGAAATGGTCCAGTATGTTGGATTTTATGTATTCCCACAACGCTTCAATTAATGAATCAGTTTATAAATAAAGAAATATCAGAAAGGGAGCTTTATGAATTAACACCATTAAATACAAAGTATGAAGCCATCTATATGTGTTCGGCTTTATTATTGGAAGAATTTCGGGGAAAAGGTATTGCTCAAAACTTAGCAGTTAAAGCAATAGAAAGTATCCAAAAAGATCATTCCATTAAGGCATTATTTTTCTGGGCTTTTAGCAAAGAAGGCGAGAAGCTAGCTCAAAAACTATCAAGTTTAATGAATTTGCCTTTATATCAACGTTGATAAATTTTCTTACTACATAGGGTAAGAATTCTATTTATTCCCGAAAACCAATATTTGAAAAGTTCCTGGAATCATTTTAGGTCTAGATTTATCACCTGGTTGTTGTTCTTCGAAATCGGCTGTTGGTAAATAAACTAAATGCGTAGTTTCATCGTTTCCAATAGTTCGTGCTCCTTTTTTAGTTTTTACAGTTTCTATTACTTTAAAGTCATTTGCACTATTTTCTTTTACGATTGTCATAGTACCTTCACCATTAGATGTATAAATGTATTTTAATGCATTATCAAATGCTACTCCGTCACAGCCTTCTCCAATTGGTAAATTGGCAACCATCTTGCCATTAGAAGCATCCATTACTATTAATTTTTTATCTGTACCAATAAATAGTCTTTTTGTTTTTATATCAATAGCAAGTCCAGTTGGTTCTTCGCCTGGAGCAACAGACCAATGTTCCAATACTTTATTGGTAGCCATATCTATTTTAACAATTTCACTTTTATCTTCCACATTAACGAAAACATTACCTGCATTATCACTCACTGCTGTTTCAGGTTTTCCACCAACGGGTATGGTTGCAATGACCATATTGGTTGCAGGGTCAATAACACTCAAATCTTTACTTTTGCCATTACAAGTAATTATTCGCTTAGAAAATTTTTCAAAAAAAATAGCATCTGGATTTTCACCAGTAGCAATTTTTGTAATGACTTCATTATTGTTTAAATCAAAAACAGTAACATCATTTGTTTTACCATTACTTGTGTATCCTTTTTTTAAATTATTGATAAAGGCTATACCATGAACTCCAATGGTGTTAGTAATAATCCCCAAAGAGTCACCAGTTGTTTTATCTAAAATATTTACTTGTGTCCCATGAGACACATATAATTTATTATTTATAGGATTAATTGCAATGTAATCCCATCCACCAGCACTTGCAATATGAAAGGTATTTTTTAGTTTATACTGATTGACTTGCGAGTAAGTTTGATTTACTAATAACATTGATATTGCTACAATTAAGTTCGGTAAGAGACTTTTTTTCATATTTTTTTATTTTCAATAATTAAAAGATTTCAACAATCTACGAAAATATATTTTAATAGGTTATGTTTTCTTGGTAACAATTAGGTAACAATCTGGTAATATACCGTTCATGATTTCATAACTAGATGTTAATATTGAAAAAAGATAGCAGGCATCCTATAACCTTATTTTTGTTGCTCAAATTAAATTTGTTTTTATGTATTCAAAACAAGTAGTGCAAAAATGTATTTTTCTCTCCATTTTCTTGTTCTCTTTAGTCATAAATGTTTTCGCTCAAGGCGTTAAAGGACGTGTTCTAGATGTTAATACTGGTGAACCTTTAGTAGGTGCGACAGTATCATTAAATAAGCAAACTACTTATGTTAAGTTAGATGGTACTTATCAGTTTAAAAGTGTAAATGCTGGAAAGTATACTATTACAGTTTCTTATGCTGGATATTTAACTGATGCTAAAGATGTTCAAGTTGCAAGTGCAACAGAAACAAAAATAGTAGATATTAATTTACGCTCTACTAGCGTGAATTTAAGTTCGGTGACAGTTAGCTCTAGTAACAAAGACAATGATAATACTGTAAGACGATTAGAAAAAATCGCAGATCCAATTATTAATATATTGTCTTCGAAAAATATTCAATTATTACCAGATATCACTGTTGCAAATGCGTTGCAAAGGATTAGTGGTGTTACTATTGAAAAAAGTAGCTCAGGTGAAGCTAGATACCCGATCATTAGAGGTATGGAAAAAAGATACATCAACACTTTAGTGAATGGCATCAAAATTCCAAGCCCAGACAATAAAAATCGTTTTATTCCTTTGGACTTATTTCCATCTGAATTATTAGAGCGCTTAGAAGTTGGAAAAAGTTTAACACCAAGTATGGAAGGTGATGCGATTGGCGGAACTATCAACTTAGTTATGAAAGACGCCCCTGATCGTTTAATATTACAAGCAAATGCGGCTGCTGGATTTAATACTTCTTTCCCTGATCAACAGTTTAGCAAGTTTGATAATTCAACAATGCGTTATTCAGCGCCTAATCAAAGAATTGGTGCAACCTATGTTGCCAATTTAAATGATTTACCAGTTGCACATTTAAACTATACTAATATTTCAAATCCAGTTAACTCAACTTTTGGATTAACTGCTGGAAACAGATTTGGTAAAAACAATCAATTCGGATTTATTATTTCAGGAAGTTTTCAAAATATTTATCGCGGAACTACTTCTAATTTCTTTTTACCAAACTCTCAACCAGGGTTAAACAATATTCCTTTATTCTCTGATTTACAATTAAGAAAATATTCAGTACAAAGTCAAAGAAAGGGATTAAATGCGAAATTGGATTATCGTATCAATAAGAATAATAAAATTGCCTTAATTAATACACATGTTAATTTAGATGATTTCACAACTCGTTTTATTTGGGATACCGTTGCTTTAAACTCTGTAGTTGATAATTCACAAAGAAGTCAATGGATTTTTCAATCTATCAATAATACAACCTTACAAGGAGAACATAAATTATCAAGTTCAGATAAAATTGATTGGTCAATTGTGAACTCAATAGCGAAAAGCAAAACTCCAGATCAATCTACCTTTACTCATCAATACGCTATTGTTGCTACAAGTTTAACTGCAGACAAATTACAATCCATGTCAAGAATCTGGACAAGTAATACTGATAAAGATGTTTCAGCTTACTTTAATTATACTAAAAACACTAAACTTTTAGGTCGTGGTATAGAATTAAAAGCGGGTGGTTTAATGAGAAATAAAAATAGAGATAACTTTTACATTGCTTATTCCTTAAAACCATTATTAGGTGCGGTTTATACAAACATTAATAATGCTCAATTTTTATTCAATCCGGCAAGTGATGGAGCACCAGGTTTAAATGGAAATAATTACACTTTTGAGGAAAAAATTAAATCTTGGTATATACAAGGTAAATGGGATTTGTCTAGCCGTTTGGAAGTATTAGGTGGATTAAGAGCGGAAGGAACAAATCAACATTATGAAACCTTATTGACTAAGGATGTGCAAGCAAAATCGGGTACAATTACCTATACCGATTTGTTACCTAGTGCACAAATGAAATATGCTATTACACCTAATCAAAATTTACGTTTTGCTTATTATAGAGCGATCGCAAGACCAGGTTTTTCCGAATTAATTCCTGATGGTGCAGATGGTGAATTTTTTAAGGAAATCGGAGATCCTACAAACTTAAAACATACAATTGCTGATAATTTGGACTTACGTTATGAGTTGTACAGCAAAGGCTCAGATCAATTATTATTAGGTGCTTTTTACAAAGACATTCAAAATCCAATTGAAATTTCAGCTGTAAAACCTCAAAATATAAATAGTTTGTATTTACAGCCAGTAAATATTGGAAAAGCAACCAACTTTGGTTTTGAAGCAGTAGCTGCAAAATTCATTGGATCATTTGGAATATCTGCTAACTATACCTTTACGAATTCTAGTATCACTAATGATAGTTTAATATTTTCTTATCGTAATACGGCAGGACAAATCGTTTCAAAGCGTGTATCAGAAACTAGACCATTACAAGGACAATCTAACCACGTAGGTAATTTATCATTCATTTATAAGAATCCAAAAATTGGGTTTGATTTCCAAACTGCTGTTGTTTATACTGGAGAGCGTATTAGTTTTGTTAGTCCTTATGCAGGGTTAAATTATTGGCAATCTCCAACAACTCAATTAGACCTTTCGTTTGAAAAGAAAATTGGCAAACATTTTTCTTTCTATGGAAAAATCAACAATTTAACGGATGCACCACTGGAATTATCATTGCATCAATCTTATGATAATTATATAGCTGGTAGTGGATCTAGACCATTGGCATTACAATCTGATCCAGCAAATAAAATAATTATTCAAAAGGATTTTTATAGAACTACCTATTTGTTCGGAATCCGTTACAAACTTTAATAATAAATTTAATTCTATAAAATGAAACAAAATTTCACCTTTTTAATAGCAATTTTAGTTATAGGATTTGCTTCTTGTACTAAAGCTGATGAAACTAAAGATCTTTGGCAAGCTGTAATTATTCCTGCTTCTCCTATTAGTGAATCAACACCTTTGAGTGGTGCCATAAAAGGAACCATGTTAGCAGGTAAAACATATACTGTGAGTGGCGACATTTTTGTAAACACTGGTGATACTTTAATTATTCAACCAGGTGTAACTGTAAACTTCACTGGTACAGGTGGTGTGCCAGTTGGGTTAGGAGTTAAAGGAACATTATTATCATTAGGTTCGAAGGAAGCGCCAATCTATTTAACATATCCTGGAGTTACAAGAACCGATCAATTAGGTGCAAACCCAGACACAGATCCGGCATTGAAAGGAAAGTGGACTGGCGTTATAGGCGCTACAACTTGCCCATTAATTGTAATTAAATGGACACATGTTGATTTTGGTGGTGCTGCAATTAGTTCTGCAATGAAGAGCTTTACAGGTGGTTCAAGTCCTTATTCTGTATATTTTGCAAATCCTGACGGAAGCTTTATTTTAGAAGATTCTTGGATTTACGGTAGTACGGATGATCCATTCAGAATTAATGGTGGTAAAATCCATGTGATGAGAAATACTTTTGAAAAATGTGGTTATACAGGTGGTGAAGCAATGAACTCCAAGGCAGGCACTATTGGTGATTTTGCTTACAACTTATGTATTGGTATGGCAACCAACGGCCCTAAGGTTTCTAATATTAACGTTGCTGTAGGTAAGCCAGGTTCAAATGTGCGTATTTACAATAATACCATGATTAACTGTGGCTACCGTCGTTCAGCAGCAGGTCGTGGTGGATCAATCAATTTTGAAGAAGGTGCTGGTGGTATGGCTTATAATAATTTAATTGTGAACTGTAAATTTGGATTAAGAGTTGTAAACAATCCAATTGCCGATACTGCTAATTTAAAATATGGTTATAATTTCTATTATGCCGATTCATTGTCAGTAGCTAGTCAGTTTATTCCTTCTTTATCAGTGAGCACTGCTATTAGTAAACCAATGGAAACGGATATACCAAAACCTTCTACATATTTACCTGCTGGTTGGGCTGTTGGTCAAGTATATACTGCAAATGCTGCTGTAGTTGGTGCTAATAATCCTCAATTTATTAATGCACCTGTGCCTTTGCCAGCTGGCTTAATGTTAAGAGATATTGCTGTAGTAGGAACTTCAAACTATGCGTTAAAACCTAATTCACCATGCATTGGTGCTGGATTTACAGGATTTTCACCAAGGGCTGATGTGATTCAAGATTTAAGATTAGGAGCTACTGAAATTACCCCTCCAGGAAAGGATATTGGTTGTTATCAAAGTAATGGTAGAGGTAATCAACACTAGGATTACTATATAAATTAAAATAATACTAAGTGCCTTTGAAATTAATTTTTAAAGGCACTTTTTTAAATTTTGCCTTAATGTAACTTTCCAATAAGGGTAATAAATAGATTTTTAAATAAAAAGAATAAAAAAATTGATAATGAAGTGTAATAAACATTTTCCATTTGTTGGCTTAGTTTTATTGTTATTATTTATAACAGAAATTACCAATGCGCAAATAAAGGATAGTATTGTTAATTTTATATTTACTTCTGATGTGCATTTTGGTTTGACAAAGCAGGATTTTAGAGGAAAGCAGCAAGTGTCAGCTTTAGAAATTAACAAGGCCATGATGGAAGCAATGAATAAGCTTTCTGTAAATGCTAATGTTGCGGGTTTTGATGCGCTCGTAATTACAGGTGATATTGCTAACAGAATGGAAAATGGTGTACAGTCAGCAACTACATCTTGGAAACAGTTTAAAGAAGTTTTTATAGACAGTAATCATTTGAGAAAAGCCAATGGTTTAAAGTCGGAATTATTAATAGTTCCTGGTAATCATGATATGAGTAACGCCATTGGATTTCATAGGCCGATGGTACCGAAGAAGGATCCTGCATCAATGATTGGGATTTATAATTTAATATTTCCTCAAAAGCAAATAACTAAATTTGATAGCAGCTTAAATAGAATTCATTTTTCAAGAGATATTAAAGGGGTACATTTTATTTTTTTAAGTTTGTATCCTGATTCAGCAGAGAGAGTTTGGATGGAGAAAGATTTAAAAAATATTTCCAAAACAACGCCGGTATTATTATTTGCGCATTCTATTCCAGATGTTGAACCCAGGTTTTTTCAAAACCCCAATGGTTTACATGATATAAACGATGAAGATAAGTTTGAAAATTTAGTACCAGAGAGATACAAAGATGGCAATGATGTAAAAGGCGAAACGACTATAGAGCAAAACGAGTTTGCAGACTTCATCTTTAAACATCCAAATATTAAAGTGTATTTCCATGGTCATGAGAATTGGACAGAATATTACCAATATACAGGCCCTAACAATAAAATAAACCTTACCTGTATTAGGACAGATAGTCCAATGAAGGGAAGGATTTCACTTAAAGATGAAAAAAAATTAGCATTCGAAATAGTTTCCATTAATAAAAATACTGGTTTATTAACGGTTAAAGAAGTCTTGTGGAATGCGCATTTAAATTCAAATAAACCAGGTTGGGGGCAAGTAGGAACATTTAAAATAAAATAGCCACTGTGTGAGATTTACATTTGTCAAATAAATATATTGATCATACATTTTTTGTAAATTTCAAGTGTGTATACTCAAACCCCATTTTTTTATAAAATTGATGAGTTTGTATTCTTTTATTTTGCGCTGTTACTTCCAAGGAAAGGCAATTTAAAACCAATAGTTTTTCTTCAATAAATTTTATCATTTGTGTGCCAATTTTCTGGCCTCTGTATGCTTGTTTTACAAACAGCTCTTGAATTTCAGCGACTTTTCCACAATGATGTAAAAGGCACTGAATATGACAACTAATAAACCCCAAACATACTCCCATTGAGTCTTCTGCAACAAAATATAATATATTTTCATTATTGATATTTTGAATGAATATTTTTTTAAAATCATTGATATTGAATTGTATTTCTTCTAATTCACAGATTTGTTCATATACAGTTAACATATCATTTTCATTCACTTTCCTAATAATTATTTCATTTTCCATTTTTGATTTTTATTGATGTTATGAAATTATAAATTTTTTATTAACTCAATATTAATTTGTGGTTCAAGAATCATACATAATATTCTAGTAACATTAGTCTTGTTAAAATTGCACAAAATTTAACATATGCAAGCATTATTCAAGAGAGTTTTAATAGGCGTAACCCTATTGACTTTCTTTATTTCGAGTGTCTATTCTCAAGACAGCAGAATTGTGACAGGTAAAATTCAAACAACTACTGGACAAGGAATTGCTGGTGCTGTTGTGAAATCAATACCTTCCAATAAAACAGTTCAAACGGACAGTTTAGGATTTTTTAAAATTAGCATTTCTAAAGGAGATGTAAGTGTTCAAGTTACTTCATTAGGTTTTTTGACACAAACTTACACTTTACGTAATGAAACTAATTTTTCTTTAGCGTTACAAGAAGATACAAAAGCTTTAACAGACGTAGTGGTTACTGCTTATGGTATTAAAAGAGAAACTAAAAAAATTGGATATTCTATTCAAGAAGTTAAAGGAAGTGATTTGATTAAAGCAAGAGATGCGAATCCAATTAACTCTTTAGCTGGTAAAGTGGCTGGTTTAACAGTTGGTGCTAGTGCCGAAATGTTAGGTCGCCCTGAATTAGTTTTACGTGGTTCTAAAGACTTATTATTCGTTGTGGATGGTGTACCAGTAAATACAGATACTTGGAACATTTCTCCTGACGATATCGAAACATATACAGTTTTAAAAGGTACAAATGCTTCGGCTTTATATGGTTTTAGAGGTTTAAATGGTGCCATTGTAATTACAACTAAAAGAGGTTCAAAAGATAAAAAAGGATGGCAGGTTGATTTGAATTCAAGCACTATGATGGAAAGTGGATTTTTAGCTTTACCTCAATCTCAAGCTGAATATGGCCGTGGTACAAACTATATTTATTCATATGGTGATCAATTGTATGATAACAAACAACGTTTACCAGAATGGGGTCCTCGTTTTGAAGGTCAATTGATTAAACAATATAATAGTCCTTATGATATTGTAACGGGTATCAGAACTGCTACTCCATGGACTGCAAAAGGTGCAAATAACTTTGAAAACTTTATGCAAGACGGACTTATAAATACCAATAACATTTCATTATCTGGCGCTACTGAAAAATCGGACATAAGAATATCGGTTTCTAATATGTCTCAAAAAGGTATGGCTCCGAATACAAAGTTAAATTCTTATAATTTAGCGGTTAATGGCGGTTATAATGTTTCTAAAAGTTTCAGATTAGAAGCAAGCTTAAACTTTAATAAGCAATATTCTCCTAATATTCCAGATGTAAACTATGGACCTAACTCATATATTTATATGTTTAAGGTTTATGGTGCTGCCGATTATGATGTTAGAGATTTAGAAGACATTTATAAAGGCCCACAAGGAGTTCAAAACTTAATTCCGTACGCACAAGAATATGGTCGTGAAAACAGTGCTTGGTTTATGGCAAAAAAATGGTTGCGTTCTCATGATAAAACGGATGTGAATGGTTATGTTAAAGCTTCTTATAAGGTAAATAGCGACTTGAACTTAAACTTGCGTTCTCAATTCTCTACTTGGAGTCAATTAAGAACTGAACAAGTTCCTGCAGGTGCTAACTTGAACACATACACTCCTTGGTTCGTTTTTGGATGGTATGGTGACTACCATGAGGATAGCAGAAGATTGTTTGAAAACAATACCGACTTGACCGCTAACTATGACAAGAAAATTGGTCAAATAGGTATCTCAGCATTAGCGGGTGTTTCTGAAAGATCATTTACTTACAATTCATTCTGGGGTACCACAAAAGCATTAGCAGTTCCAAACTTATATGTAATGTCTAACTCAAAAGACGCGCCATTATCATATACATGGAATTCAATAATGCAGGTGTATAGTGCATTTTACTCAGTGGATTTATCTTTAAGTAAATATGCAACTTTATCTCATACAGGTCGTGTGGATCAATTGTCCACTTTACCTGATGGTAACAATACTTTCTTTTATCCATCAGTTTCAATTAGCTCTGCTTTAAAAGACTATTTGAATTTACCTTCATTTATTACTTTTGCTAAAGTACGTGCTTCTTTTGCGGATGTTAAAGGAGGTTTAACACAAGCAACAGTTCCTTCTGCATTCACTGCAATTACTGGATTGAGTACTAATGGAGGTTTATTAGGATATGGCTCTGACTTATACAGTTCTTATGATGGTCCTTCATATGCTAACCAAAATTCATATGCTTTCCAATCATATTATAACGGAACGCCTTCAGTAGGTTATTCAAATACGATTGCAAATAGTAGTTTAAAGCCATTTGACCGTACTTCTTATGAAGGTGGTGTAGATTTAAAATTTGCTAAAAATAGATTAGGATTTGATTTCACTTATTTTACAAGTTTTAACGGACCGCAAATTTACGCGTTACCAGTTGCATCTTCTACAGGTTATACTGCACAAAACGTAAATGGTATTACATCTAAGAAAGTTGGTTTTGAGATTACTTTATCTGGTACACCTATCAAAACTGCTAATTTTAACTGGGATATTAATGCAACTTATGCAACTTATAAGGAAACTTTGGATGCAATTTATGGTGCTGAAACTGGCTTAGCTTTAAACAATCATATTTTTAAAGTTGGAGATCGTTTAGATGCGATTTATAGCTCTGGATTTGTGCGTGACGCATCAAACAATATTATATGGTCAGGTGGTACTCCTTTAAGAGCACCTTCAGATATCACTAATAATAAATTCTTAGGTTTTGCTAATCCTGATTATACATTTGGTATCAGCAACAAATTCTCATACAAAAATGTGAGTTTTGGATTCCAATTTGATGG
>Ga0114975_10001645_pt1 | contig 15770 bp, 17 predicted proteins | sample S_130626_EF_Meta_FD_87031 | JGI IMG/M metagenome (GOLD analysis project Ga0114975, IMG submission 87031) | Freshwater microbial communities from Lake Simoncouche, Canada to study carbon cycling - S_130626_EF_MetaG | ecosystem: Environmental > Aquatic > Freshwater > Lake | place: Lake...
GCGACTACGTAGAAGCTGACTGGAAACCGCTCTGGTGGTTCACGACTTGGCACGATTCCACACTCGTACGGCGCTTCCTTTGCAGAGTTCGGACGATTTGGTGCGAGCAACTTCGAAGCGAGAAGACTGATGACAGCAAACAAAATTGCTAGCACCGTCAAAGCAACTATCGGAAGGTACTGGCCCATTAGCTAGGCCGCCGAGGCTGGAAGTGCAAGATTCTTGCGGAGCAACGCTTCGCGACGATGCAAGACCCAACACAACAAGAAGAAGATGATTCCAGAGCCAAAGCCGATGAGAAACGCCGGACGACGCTTTGCACCCAGATCACGAATCATCACAACGTAACGATGAGGTTGAGCTTCGTCAATCTGTGCACGCGCTGGTGCACGACCCGGTTCTGCACGTTGAGTGACTAATGGAGCAACTTCAACAATTGCATAACGAGGTTTGTGCTTGAACGCGATGAAGTCAATGGAGTCGCCGAGTTTCGGATACCGAGCGCCACCTTTGTCATACACAGCGACTGCGACATATTCTCCGGCTACAAATTCCTTTGCTTCAATCTGAATGATTTCATCTGCTGATGCAACTGCCTGACCACGTTTTGGATCGGATTCCTCAAGCGATTTCCATCCTTCGCTTACCAACTGGTCAGAAACTTTCTTTGCAGCTGCAACAGAATCAAGACCTTTGATGTCGCTAGAACCTTCAACGATCTCAGTGCGATTCAATAAAGAACCATCACGAACGATTGCGATTGGCTCATGCGGATGCCATGTTGGCTCTGGTCCTTTTAGTCCGATGCCGTACACAGCCCAAATAATTGCCATGGACATCATCCAACCGGCAAGGCCAGTAATGGCAACCAAGAAACCAAGACGTGCGCCAAGGTTTGTTCCCAAGATGAGATACGTGGAACCCATCAACACTGCAACGCTGATGATGACGATGATCCATCCGCGGATCTCTGGTTCCCAGCCGACTGCTAGTAGCGCTGACAACATCACAAACTCCGAACGTATTCCACGATCAACTTCAGTTGCTCGTCTGTGTACATCTGACCAAAGGCTGGCATTCGGCCACTTCCTTGACCCTGTTCTCCGTAACGCTTACCCAATTCGGAGCCTTTACTAATGAATGCAATCATGTCTGACTGATTCGGGAACTGTCGAATTGAAGAGCCACCAGTGAGGTTTGGCCCAAGAGCTCCGCCACCTGTTGTTTGTGGATCGTCATACGACCAACCTTTTGTATGGCAACGCGCACATGAGTACGCACCCGAATTGACATTGAGATTGAAAAGAGCCTCACCGATGGTTGCGTACGCACCACTGTCAACTTGACGTTGTGCTTCGGTGATAATCGCTTTATTTTCAGCGGCTGGCAATTGCCCATCATCACAAGTCGGGTTGTACGGACCGCGAGGCTCGACACAATTATCTTGTGGGATTTGAATCGACTTCAGATACTCAATCAGCGTTGTAATCGATTGATCATTCATTGGCCCACCACCAATCGTTCCCCACGCAGACATCGGAGAGAATGGTCGACCGTAGTTCAAGACAAATCGAATTTCATCGTCTGTGTATCGATACAAAACAGTGTTGAGAGCTGGTGCTTTCCACGACACTGATTTCACTTCAGATGTTTTCGGATCAGTGATTGCGTAAGCAGCAACGCCGCCAGTTGCCTTCATGCCACCATGGCATCCTGCACAGTTGTATCCGCCATCAGCTGTTGGTGCAAACAACGCTGCTCCCCATTCGGTGAATCGCTTCTCAAAACCAAATTGCGCTTCAGCTGTGCGATTAGGTTCAAGAACCCAATAAAGAGGCAATGCAACGGTGATGATTACAAGGAACAGAAGCCCAAGAACTTGCACTCGCTCAAGCCGAGGCCCTTCAAGAATTTCATCGTCGTAGTAGGGCTTACGGTTTGCGGCAAGTTTTTGCTCGGAACCGATTTCTGCACGAGATGACCGAATGTTGGAGAACGCATAGAACGCCCACCCTGCAAGCGAGATAAGAAGAATTACCCAAGCAATTGATGTACTGGTTGATGCAAACATGATTAGTGCTTTCCTCCGCCGACACAGTGTGGTCCTTCGGCTTCTTGTCCTGTGGTGTTAGTACCAATTGCTGGTCCTGCAAAAACAGCTCCGGTATCGATTGTGAGTACGCCGTTTATGATTGCAACACCAAAACGATCCATTCCGCGCGGTGCTGGTCCACCCTTTTTCTCACCAACTCGGTTGTATTGAGAACCATGGCATGGGCATTCGAACCATTGCGAGCTAAGGCAGTTAGGCACACGACAACCAAGGTGCGGGCACTTTTGGTACAACGCCACAACGCCCGCCTGCATTCCGGAGAACACAGGTCCCTGCTTGCTATAGATGGCTTGACCCTTACCAATTGCATCTTTCGGATACTCGGTAACCCACGCACGAGCTTCTGACAAATACAAGAAACCTTTGTTTTGACGAATCAACTGAATGACATCATCAATTTTCCCAGCGTTGATCTTCGAACCAAAGCCGCCTTCGGCACCTTTCCAAAGGAACCCAACAACCGAAGCACCGAAGCTAGCCACACTGATAGTGAGCAAGGTAACTGTTGCGCGATTGAAGAACATACGGCGTGAAACGCCAATCGCTTCTTCATCAGGTGCCACCCAAGGTGCGACTTCAACTGGAGCAGCTTTTACAACTGCTGTTGAACGAGCTGACGCTTCTACTTCGCGACCGCTTGGAGCGTCGTCTGAAATGTTCGCCTTGGTATTGCGTGAACGAGTCTCGCGAGACAATGCGCCTGCACCACGAACTTCAGTTGAGCGAGATGTTGTGAGAACAACAATCAGGCCAAAGATGATCGCTGCAATTACGACAATTGCGATGACAATTCCGGTGCTCATGACTGTGCGTTCCTTGCTTCTGTGTCGTTACGTCGAATGTTGTTGGGGGCAGTCATAGTCATCATCACAATTCAAAGAAGATTCCGTCGCGCCATGGGAAGGTGAAGTTGAATCCGGGACCGCGGAAGAACGAGCCGATGATTACTAGCACTGCCCAGAACATAAGGAACAAGGTGAACATAGATGTCATCCACTTGCGATCTTCTGGCTTGTTTGAAGGATTTCTGTCAACGAAAGGAGCCAACATAAGAACGAGAAGGCCGATTCCAGGAAGAGTTACTCCGGCAATCATTGGGTGGAACATGGTGAGGAGTTCCTGCAAACCAAGGAAGTACCACGGTGCCTTTGATGGGTTCGGGGTCTTATTGAAGTCGGCCGCGTGCATCAGTGGTGCGTTTACGAACCAAGAGAAAAGGAACAAAAACGCTGTACATGCAAGACCTGCAACGAACTCGACAGCCAACAAGTGTGGCCACGTATGCACTTTGTCAACAGGTGCTGCTTTAGTTTCTTGAATAGAACCAGACTTAACAACTGTTAGTAAACGTTGTGTATGTCCGCCTGGACCGGCACCAACTGGCAATCCGGCTGATGGGGCTGACGTAACTACTGCTGATGCCTTTTCGGCAACGGCTACCGCACCACCATCACCGCGAGCAGCTTTGCTGCGTTCAAGTAAGTGGTCAGGAATACGCGAGTCTCCAGCAGCGGCAGCCGCTGGCGCTCCTGCATCTTCGGCAGCTTTATCGCGAGCTGCTTGTGCTCGCTTTAAGAGATGTTCAGGGATTTCAGTCATTAGATGTCCTATCGATCACAAAGGTCCAGAGATTCCGCCGTCTTTACGAACACGCCAGAAGTGGATTGCCATAAAGATAACGATGACGAATGGAAGCAGCAGTACGTGCAAGACGTACCAACGAAGCAAAGTTTCAGACCCAATTTCGACTCCACCGAGTAATACGAATCGCACTTGCGATCCGAATACTGGCGTGTAACCCATCATGTTGGTACCAACAGTTACTGCCCATAGGGCCAACTGGTCCCACGGCAACAAGTAACCAGTGAACGACAGGAGCAATGTGAGTGCCAACAGCACAATGCCGATTACCCAGTTGAATTCACGCGGTGCTTTGTACGCACCGTGGTAAAACACGCGCGACATGTGAAGGAAAGTTGAAAGCACCATGAGGTGAGCTCCCCATCTGTGCATGTTGCGAACAAGAAGTCCGAACGTCACAGAAGTCTGCAATGTTTGAATGTCTTGCCACGCCGCAGCACCAGTAGGGCGGTAGAAGAACATCAAGAAAATGCCCGTAACAGTGAGCAAAATAAACAAGAAGAAGCTGAGACCTCCGAGGCACAGTGTGTAGCTGACCTTGACTGCGTGACGCTTTACCTTCACTGGGTGCAAGTGATAAAGCACCGAGTTCATGATGACGTACGAGCGGTTACGCGGGCTGTCTGTGTAACCCTTACGGAAAATTGAACCAGGACGGAAAATTGCATTCCATGCCTGACTTCCCTGTAATTGGTTACCTAATTGAGCCGCCCGCTCTTTGAGAGTGGGACGTGGATTGTCAAGAACTTTTGCCATGGGCTATTACCTCAGAGTCGCATTCCATAGCCGTAGCCATGATTATTAGTTCGGATATGACTGTCACCATCTGGATCTGGTGCGCCAACTTTGCCCAAGATGATTACTCCTGTTGGGCAACGATCGACACAGAGTGCGCAACGAGTGCACACATCATCGTCAATGATGAAAAGAACGTTGTCAGAAGGGTCTGAACCTGGCATTTCGGTATCTTGCGCTTCTGCAATTGCATCTGGCGTAACCATGTGGATGCACTTCCACGGACAAATATCGACGCAACCTTCACACATGATGCATTCACTTTGATCAATATGAATGAACTGCTTCGGCTTGACAGCCTTGCCGAGGTAATCGGCATCCACCTCAACGAGTTGGTACTCAGTTGACCATTCCGGCATTGGTGGGTTTGCGTCTGTACGTGCCATGGTTTTTTAGCTCTTCTTAACCAATGGACGGCCGTACGTGGATACTTCGATTTCTTTCGCGCCACGTTCTCCGCGCTTTTGCCACCAAATAAACATGAAAATCATGAGACCAATGAAATACACGTGGATCACAATGGTCAGAATGTCGCGGAGTGCTTCATAGCTAACGGTCATGGGGAAATTGCCGCCAAATGCCTTTGGTTTCAAAATGTCAAAAGGCCCAAGTAGCAATTTGTCTTTGCGCCATCCGAGGTTCTTGTCGGCATGGTCAAGGAATTGGTGGGGCACAACGCCAAACGCAAGAAACAAAACGAAGAAGGTGTACACGGCGCCGATCATGGCTTCTCCCCACGTGGTGGCTGTACCAACAGGGCGTCGTTTACCGAATGGAATGACGACTAGGGCCATTGCAGTCGTAAGAGCAAAGGAAAACAAAAAAGCCTGGTTGACTCCTGGCCATCTGAGTATGTCAATCGAGAGCATGAACGATTCTTCTTCTTCGGTCCTAGTGACGGTTGTGTCATGGGGCTGGTGCCGTGGGCACTTAGAACACTAGTCATCGCAGAGGCGGAAATTCCATTTTCTGAATGTGACCAATTCCCACGATTCCCAGAGGGTTTTTGGCGCTGAGGTTGTGCCATTGTGCAATTTTTCCGAAGCCCTCTTGTTTGGTTCGGCGAACAAAACTTCTCACCCTTTTGGCAGATGATTACTTCCACGAGGGGATGTTTGTCTATCGTGGAGGGGTCAGGCATTGCATCTGAGGGCATCCCGCCTTTTCAGAGGCCTGACAGGTCTCCCCGAGAGGTAAGCGCAGTGACCGAGATTCCCGAGCACCTTCTGAATCGCTCTAAAGCACGACGCGCAGAAGCGTCTGGCGACAGCACCAGTGACAGCACACCAGCAGTTGCTACTCCTGCAGCATCAGCTGCACCAGCAAAGGCAAAAGAAGCACCGGCTCCAAAAGCTGTTGCTCAAGATCCTGCCTATGTTGTTGCCGCTAAGACACGCAAAAAGATTCCGTTCTGGGCAATGACAAGTTTGGCCCTGCTCCCTGCATGGGCGATGTTGTACCTCATTGCACTGAAGCCGTCCGAAAAAGTAGTCGAAGGTCCGTTGTCAATCGGCGCTGCCACCTACAGTTCGTGCGCAGGTTGCCATGGTGCTGACGGTGCCGGTGGAGCTGGACGTGTTTTATATCAGGGTGAAGTTTTAAAGACATTCCCACACATCGAAGACATGTTGAACTTCGTGTACACCGGAAGCCAGAAGTACGTAGCGGCTGGGTTAAAGATTTACGGCGATCCAAAACGTGAAGGTGGCGCGCATGCTCCACTGTCATACAACGGAAACCCAATGCCAATGCAAGGTGAAAAAGCCGGTGGTGCACTCACCGAAGCACAGATTCTCTCTGTTGTGTGCCACGAGCGCTACACAATCTCTGGTGCAGACCCTGCAAGTGAACAGTGGAAGCCAGAATTTGATACGTGGTGTTCACCGGACTCTGAAATCTTCAAGGCATTAGAAGCTGGATCATCTACCTTCGACAGCATTGAAAAAGACTTTTCAATGCTTGCTGTAAAACCAGGTGCCGTAGGCACTGAGCCTCGCGCTTCGATTGGCAAATAATTATTTACACTTCACAGACACAACGTTGTCTGTAGTGAGATTGACAATTGTTTTACTGAGTTGATCAGGAAAGCGCGTTATGAAATCGCGAAGTGACGAAGTTGTTACGTCGCCGCATTCTCTCTTCACTGGTGTCGCCAACTTCACCACCCAGCCGTTTCGTAAAATTCCTTCGTCACCATTTGCTTGCATGTCGACTAAACCTGGCAACGTCAAAAATTCTTGACCCGCTAATGCATCGGATGACACGAGCGCGAACCACACAACCGCATCTCCCAACATGTCTGCCAAAAGTACGCACGCATTTGGTTTTGTAAAATCTGAACACGCAGGAACGGAACCATACTCTGCAGTTAACGTTCCGTCCTGCACAGTCAACACTCGCAAGTCGTCAAGAGATAACCGCATCGCACCGCCACGAATAACGCCATTCTCTTGTGACCATGCAGAATCAACATTGATTGAATCCACGCTCGCGACTAAATCAATTTTGTGAAGTGTTTGGGTGACAGAGATGTTTGAAGACGAATCGCGGGTAACGAGAAGAAAAGTTACAGCGACGAGCACTGCAAGTAGCACAGCAAGAATTCGCCGACTCAATTCATGAGGCCTTTCAACGCCGTAGAAACGCGAACTGCCAATTGATCTAAAACCGAATCAGTGTGAGAAAGACCAACAAATACTGCCTCGTATGCACCTGGCGCCAAAGCAACGCCACCGCTAAGTAATGCATGAAACACCTTTGCGTACAATGCTTCATCTGTAGTTTGAGCCTCTGCAAAATTGGTTGGAGTCTTTGTACCAAGTTCATTGCCAAAATACATTCCAATCAATGTTCCGACAACTGGGAACTGCGCGGGTATTCCTGCATCACTGCACGCATCGCGCAACATTGCTGAAGTAAAGCGCGCACGCGCTGACAACTCCATGTACACATCGTCAGACAATTCATTTAGTGCTGCAAGACCTGCTGCCGTAGCAAGTGGATTTCCTGCAAGTGTTCCAGCATGAAACACTGAACCGAGTGGTGTGAGATTTTCCATGATGTCGCGTCGGCCACCGACTGCACCAATTGGTAATCCGCCGCCGATAACTTTTCCGAAACATGTGAGATCTGGTTTCACATCGTATTTGGCTTGGGCTCCGCCAGAGCCAAGACGGAATCCCGTAATCACTTCATCAAATACAAGTAGTGCACCAACGCGATCACACTCTGCACGAAGTCCTTCAAGAAATCCTGGAGCGGGAGAAACTAATCCCATGTTTGCTGCAACAGGTTCAACGATTACTGCAGCAACATCATTATCAAGTGTTGGCACAACGTTGTACGGCAGTACCCACGTATTCGCAACTGCTTCTTCTGGAACACCAGCAGTACCTGGCAGACCAAGCGTTGCGAGTCCGCTTCCACCTGCAGCTAACAATGCATCAGTAGCACCATGAAAGTTTCCGTGAAAAGTGACAATGCGCTTACGTCCGGTTGCACCTCGTGCCAAACGCACTGCTGTACTTGTTGCTTCTGTTCCACTGTTCATGAATCGAACACGTTCGCATGACGACACACGTTCCGAAATTGCTTCTGCCAATTTCATTTCGCGAGGAGTGGGCGCACCGTATGACGTTCCGTCTCCGGCTGCACTGCGAATCGCTTCAGTTACTTTCGGATGCGCGTGACCGAGAATGATGGCACCGTAACTTTGAACCAAGTCAATAAGTTCATTGCCTTCAACGTCATATACGAACGCACCTTCAGCGCGAGACACAACGTATGGAGTTCCACCAACGGCTTTGAACGCGCGGATAGAAGAGTTCACTCCACCAGGAATTACCTGCGCTGAACGATCAAATAGATTCTTGTTCGATCCGATTCCGATACCGCGACACACGGTTGCGGTGCAACCTGCGGTGACGCAGGCTTTGGCATCACAGAGAGGGATTGGTGAGTTCATTGCGTTCTCCTTATGAAGAATATTCAGCGAACCAGCGAGTGAGGTACGTGAGAATAATGTCAGCACCCGCGCGCTTGATAGCTGTCAGTTGTTCTAACGCAACTGCATCATGTTCAATCCATCCGCGTTCTGCAGCCGCCTTGATCATGGAATATTCACCACTGACGTGATACGCGGCGACTGGCACATCAACCGCGTCGCGCACATGTGTAATGACGTCGAGATAGGACAGCGCAGGCTTAATCATCACTATGTCGGCACCTTGTTCAAGATCTTCAAAAACCTCGCGCATTGACTCGCGGGTATTGCGCCAATCCTGTTGGTACCCCTTGCGGTGGCCTCCACCAGCAATTTGCACATCAACTGCATCGCGGAATGGCCCGTACAAGGCCGAGGCATATTTTGCGGAATAGGCCATAATTGCCACGTTCTGATGCCCAGCACCATCAAGTGCGGCCCGAATAGCACCCACTTGTCCGTCCATCATGCCGCTCGGTGCCACAACGTGTGCTCCGGCTTCTGCTTGCGCAAGTGCCGCTTTGCAATAAATCGCAAGAGTCGCGTCATTGTCAACATCTCCGTCGCTACCGACAATTCCACAGTGTCCGTGGGACGTATATTCATCAACACACAGGTCAGCCATGATGACTACGTCGTCGCCCACTGCTGCTCGCAGATCTCGAAGCGCTACCTGAACAATGCCGTTCGGGTCATATGCCCCAGAGCCAACGGGGTCTTTTATAAGAGGGATTCCAAACAGAATTACGGCGCGCACGCCGAGGTCACGCAAAGCAAGCACTTCGGCGACCAGTGATTCGCGGGTGTGTTGGACTACGCCAGGCAGCGACACAATTGGCTGCGGGGCAGAAATACCCTCGCGCACAAACAACGGCGCAACGAGGTCAGACACATGAAGGCGGGTCTCAGCAACCAATTCACGCATGGCGTGAGTGGTGCGAAGTCGACGAGGGCGTGAAACGGGGAAAGCCACACGGTGATTCTATTGGCTATGACACCAGCAACGACAGGTGCCGGCAGTTACACCTCGGTGAGCACTCTTTCAGCCGTCTGAATCATTGATTCAAGTGTTTGTTCAGGCGCAATCGCCGAGACATCGATACCGAGAGCGGAAGCGACCTTGGCTGTTGATGGCCCCATCACCACTACAAATGGCGGTGTCGTCGTTCCAAACGAGTCGAACCAAGCAGTTGCCGCACTGCCTGATGCCAGCAGCAATACATCTGCGGTCATCGCAGGCAACATCATTTCGCGTGTGGGCCGTAATTGAACAGTGCGATACGCAACTACTTGAGTCACTGTCCACCCTTTCGCGCTAAGCGAAGTACTCAATGAATCATCTGCCAAGTTCCCTTGCACGACCAAAACTTTTCCAGTGCCATTCGGAAACTGTTCACCAAGAACTTCTGCTCGTGCAGGATTAGCTGTCATCGTTACTGCCACACCAAGTGAACGCGCTGTTGCTTCACCGACAGCTGCAAGAGATGGAAACCTCACTGCATCTCCAGCAGCGTTGGCTGCAACAAGAAATGGAGCAACACAATCTGCACCATTAGGTGATGTCACAACAATCCAATCAAATTCATCAAAATGTTGAAGAACTTCATCACGCTCACGTCCCTCATCTTCTGGTTCAGTAATTGCAATCAGTGGAACTTCAACGACGTGTGCACCACGCGCTTCCAATAAGCGACGCAATGATTCGTTTTGCGAAATAGATCGAGTAATGACCACTGAACGATTATCGAGTGGACTACCCATATGTATTAACTAAGTGGCTTTGCGAGTCGAGTGCGGCATTCGATAGCTGCGGTTATTCCGACAACACGATTGTCATCGGAATCTCCAATTGATCCGACAATTTGTACTGAATCACTGAAATCGTCATTTGCCATGAAGGCACGAAACACTCCGTCGTTCGATAAATGTGCACCGACTGGCAAAGAACAGCCGGCACCCAGTTCGGCTAAAAACGCACGCTCTGTTTCCACTGCACGACGGCTTGCCGCATGATCTATCAACGCAAGAATCGCCCGCGTTTCTGTGTCATCAGTACGCGCTTCAATAGCAACACTGCCTTGGCCCACCATCGGTACAGCAACATCAAGATCAAGAACCTCTGCAATGTGCGATGTCATGTCAAGAATTTCTAACGCAGCTACAGCCATCACAATTGCGCCACCATCAGGAATTTTGGAGAGACGCGTTTGGATATTTCCACGAAGGTCCACAAATTGAAGATCAGGCCGAATGCGCATTAGTTGCGCGCGACGACGAACTGAACCAGTGGCAATGGTGGCGCCAACTTCAAGTTCCTCCAACCGTTTTCCGACTAGAGCATCATTCGGTGTCCGACGTTCACCAATCGCACCGATGAAAAGTCCATCAGCATTCTGCGATGGCAAATCTTTTGCAGAGTGCACAGCGATATCTGCACGATTCTCAAGTACTGCACGCTGCACTTCCTTGACGAAGACACCTTGGCCACCCATGAGATGCAGTGGCGTTGTTGCATTGAGATCGCCTTGCGTATCAACAAACACATATTCCACTACAACACCGTCGCGGGCTGCTGTTAACAATGCACCAACATGCTCGGCTTGAGTGCGTGCTTGCAGACTAGAACGTGTGGCGATGCGAATGGTTGTCATAGATCTTCTTATTCGAGACTAAACAAATCTCGGACCGCTGCAGACAGTCGTTCTCCCTGCGGGGTCCCGGCAGCCTCTCGAAGACGCACAGATGGAGCATGGAGCATCTTGTTGATAATGCCGTGAGAGATGGATTCCACAAGTTCACGCTGTTCAGGGGTCATCGCTGACAATGCTGACTCGAATCGCTCCATTTCTGCGGTACGAATTGATTCAACAACTTCTCGCAATTGGGCGACGAGCGGCGCAGCTTGGCGTTGTGTTTGGTCGAGCAAGAAACGCTGTACTTCTTGACCAATGATTTCACGAACTTGTCCGACTTCAGAAGCACGCTTGTCGATACCCCGTTGTGCCCAATCACTGAGATGATCAAGATCTCGCAAAGTGACGCCAGGCAACTCTGCGACAGTTGCGGCCACGTCACGGGGCAATGCAATGTCAACTACTAATAACGGTGTTGAAACACCATTGCGAACGCGAGCCATTAATTCGTGATCAATGATGACTCCGCCGGCGCCTGTACACGCCAACACAACGTCTGCTGTGAATAGTTCAGTTTCAAGACTTTCAAATTCAGACACTCGAGCACCAATTTTTTCTGCAAGTGCCTCTGCACGAGAAGCGGTGCGGTTGAGGACAGTAATGCTCTCAGTGCCAGCACGAGACAATGCACCAGCGACTCCTTCACCCATCTCGCCAGCACCAACAACAAGAACTCGTTTGCCATTGAGTGTTCCAAGAATTTCTTCTGCCATCTCAACCGCAGCGTGAGCAACAGAAGCAGTAGAGCGGCTAATGCCAGTTTCAGTTCTGGCACGCTTTCCAGATTCAAGTGCGTAGCGGAACAAAAGATTCAAAGTGCTTCGTGAGGTGCCTTGCTTCATTGCAAAATCCCATGCATCACGAACTTGACCAACAATTTCTGTTTCACCAAGAACTGCTGAATCAATTCCGGCTGCAACTTCAAAGAGATGCACAACGGCATCATCATCAAATTGGCTATATAAATGCGGCGTAATATCGTCGGCGCTTAACCCACTGGTCTCACACAAGAATTCAAGAATGTCATCGTGCGCCCCGTGAAATCTTTCGGCTACTGCATACACCTCTGTGCGGTTGCACGTAGAGAGAACTACAACTTCACGAATGTCACTATGACTCGACAGAGCACGCAAAGCTTCAGACATTGCGGGAACTGGAATCATTACTTTTTCAAGCAATGTGACCGGACTCGTGTGGTAGTTCACACCAAGAACAACGATGGACATATTGGGTTACGCACTCACCGGATCTATAAGGCCGTCGGTAGGCGCTTCGCGCAAGTTTCCATTACGGCAGTCTTCGTAGTAGCTAAGGATTTGCAGTTCGAGAGCAAGATCAACTTTTCGCACATGCACATCACGAGGTACTGACAAAATTGTTGGAGCAAAGTTCATGATGGATCCAATGCCGGCGCGCACGAGTGAATCAGCTGCATCTTGTGCATGAGCGGCTGGCGTTGTAATGATTCCGATGCTGACCTTGTGCAGTTGCACTATTTGTGCGAGCGAGTCAACATGAGTCACGCTGACTCCTCCGACATGTGTGCCAATTTTTGACTCGTCTTTATCGACCACGCCGACAATATGAAAACCGCGTTCTGTGATGCCAGTGAAGTTCGCCATCGCTTGGCCAAGATTTCCGGCGCCAACAATGACAACTGGCCACGCCTGGTTCAGACCAAGTTCACGTTGGATCTGCACGGTGAGAAATTGCACTTCATAGCCAACGCCTCGAGTTCCGTAGGTGCCAAGGTACGACAAATCTTTGCGCACCTTTGCAGCATTGACTCCTGCGAGTTCAGCAAGTTGTTCACTTGACGCTTGCGCAACATTTTCGTGGCCGAGTTCAACGAGAATGCGCAAATATATGGGAAGGCGCCCGAGGGCGGCTTCTGGGATTCGGCGGCGGGGGGATTCCGACATGCATCCCCACGCTATTACTTCGTGCATGATTTCACGAAGTCCGTAGCCTCACGCCTAGCATTGGGAATGTGACCCTCAATACGGCCCTTGCCGCAGCTTCCTTCATCATCGCTGTGGCCTTTGGTCTCAGCACCTTTGATCGGTGGTTACGCAGGCACCGCCCCCATGAATTGGCCTGGACTGTCGCATTGGGCCTTTTTGCGATCGCTTCCCTGGCGCTCTGGTGGGCCGAGGCTCGGGGCTGGAGTTCGGCCTCATTCCGAGTCTTTTTCCTGTTTGGGGCAGTCATAAATGTTCCGTGGCTCGCCCTTGGAACCGTCTATCTCCTGGCTGGTCAACGAACTGGGCGCCTTGTCTCTCAGTGCCTTCTGGTCTTCAGCGGATTTTCGGCTGGCATCATCCTGACCGCTCCAATGAAGGACGCCATCAACCCAACAGAATTGCCTCAGGGAAGTGATCTCTTTTCAGCACTACCCCGCGTTCTTGCCGCGGTGGGTTCTTCAATTCCCGCACTCGTCATTTTTGGTGGCGCCATCTGGTCGGTGTGGCGCGTATTGCGTGGCGCAAACCCTGCGGTGTCATCAGCCGTTCAACGACATGTGACATCAACTTCGAAACTTGCAATTGGCAATGGTCTTATTGCACTTGGCGCAGCCACATTGTCTGCCAGCGGAACTTTGTCAGGACGCCTAGGCAAAGACACAGCATTTGCAGTGACGCTCATGGTGGGAATTGCAATTTTGTTTGCAGGGTTCTTAGTGGCAAGTACCGCCACTCAGTCACCTACCGTAAAGCGAAGCGCTGAACTTTTCCGGTGAGATTGCGCGGAAGCGCATCAACAAACAGAACCTTTGATGGGCACTTGTACCGTGCCAATTTTGTGCGGCAATAGTCAATAATTGCATCTTCATCAAGATGTACGCCGTTGCGAGTCACAACATACGCGCGCACGGCCTCGCCGGTGTGCGGATGCGGTGTTCCCACTACAACAACTTCTGCGATATCAGGATGTACGCCGAGAACGCCTTCTACTTCAGCCGGGAAGACATTGAAGCCAGACACGATGATGAGATCTTTCACACGATTAACCATGTACAAATGTCCGTCTTCATCGACGACAGCAATATCACCGGTACGCAACCAACCGTCACGCGTTAACACTCGTGCTGTTGCTTCAGGATCATCTAGATATCCCGCAAAGATGTTTTCGCCACGAATCCAAATTTCACCGCTGTCTCCAACCAGAACATCGTCACCGTTTTCATCGACTAAACGAAGTTCAATTCCGGGAACAGTTCGACCAATAGAACCAGGGATCCATGCCAGGCCAATTGATGTAGTCACTACAGGTGCAGCTTCAGTAAGTCCGTACCCTTCGTGCACTTGAAGTCCGAAACGAGCGCTAATTGATTGGCTAATTTGCTCTGGCAATTTCGCTGCACCAGACAATGCAATACGCACGCCGGCAAATCCGTTCGGCGTTGGATGGTCAAGTTGCGCTAACGCCATCCACATACTTGGAGCACCTGGTATCACGGTGACTTTCCGTTCGGCAATTGTCTCCATCGCCGAAACCGGATCAAATCGTTGTACCAGCACCACACAACCACCGCCAGCAAGAGTGGTACCGAGCACAACGTTCAAACCAAAAATATGGAACAACGGCAAAACACCAAATGTGACATCATCAGGACCGATGTGTTCAGCAATATTTGCTTGATGAATATTGGTAAGTAAATTGTTGTGCGTCAGCACTGCAGCTTTGGGTGAACCAGCAGTTCCACTTGTGAACATGTACGCAGCGGGATGTGATGACTCAACGTCAACAATGTCGGCAGGCGCACCTGACAACATGTCATCAATTGTGAGCGCGCCTGGAATTGAATGACCTTCAGTGCCAACAACAATGCGCACAGCAGACGACGTAACTGACGGAATAAGTTCCCATGTAGCAGCTGCAGAAGGTTCTACAACCACAACCGTAGGCTTTATCGCAAGTAGCTCGCCTTCGATTTCAGGCGCAGGGCTAGTGGGGTTCAGTGGTGCAATGATTGCGCCGATTCCGATTGCTGCAAAATACGAAACAACGAAGTAACGACTGTTGCCGCACAACAGTGCAACAACATCGCCTTTGCCAACATTTTCACGCAATAAAGCACCGCGCATGCTGGCAATTTGTTGACGCAATGTTCCGTATGTTGTGTTGCGGCCACGACTTACTAATGCAGTAGATGAATCAGGGTGTGCATCGAGAATGTGAGCAAGATTCATATGTTGGCTTTTCCTTATTTCATCATCAAAAGATTGATTATGCCAGCTGCCATAATGACCCCAATAAGGAGGGCGACGGTCAATGTTGTTGCAGGGCGCACGCCGTTACCTTACTTCGCTGGACGGATGGAGACTGCAGACGTGGCGCCATCGGCTTGTCCTGCATAGATATAGACACCGTCACCGGCGCCAACACGTAGCACTTCCGCGGCCGATCCTCTATCAACAGCCAAAGCCACCATGCCGTATGAATCAGTGACTGCGCCAATCGCGCCGCCGTCAATGTCAGCAAAATGAGATGTCATGCGCGCGCTGCGTATGTCTTCGCCAATAACTAGACGAAGTACTGGTCC
>Ga0114975_10001646_pt1 | contig 15765 bp, 14 predicted proteins | sample S_130626_EF_Meta_FD_87031 | JGI IMG/M metagenome (GOLD analysis project Ga0114975, IMG submission 87031) | Freshwater microbial communities from Lake Simoncouche, Canada to study carbon cycling - S_130626_EF_MetaG | ecosystem: Environmental > Aquatic > Freshwater > Lake | place: Lake...
CGCGTTGAGACGCCGTCGTTTATTGCGGAGAAGGGATTGAAGCCGGATGCGGAGTATTATATTCTACATCAGCTCATGAATCCGTTGGCGCAGCTATTTGGATTGATGGTGGAGAAGATGCCTGGATTTACGGGAGGCGCAGATGTACCGGTTGAGAGGCGGGAGATGATTGCGTCGGATATCTTATTCAAGGAAGGATTGATGGCCTGTAAGAATGCGGCGACGAGGGCGTTTATTCAGAAGATGAGCGGTGGCAGCGCAGGCCACGGAGTGGGCGGCAGCGCAAGCCACGGAGTGGGCGGAGTGGGCGGCAGCAGCAATTCATCAAAGCCAATTGTTCTACGCCCGCCTCCACCACCAGATGCTTCATTAGAAGGAGTTGATACAACAACTCTTACAAACAAAGTAAAAGAATTAACATATATCGGTGACCAGCGGATGGCACGTAGTATTCGCGCAGTGCGTCAAAAAGCAAAACAATCAAGTATGGATTCTTTCCTCGTAAAAGAGTAATTACTTGCGAGAAACCTTCTTGGACTTCTTAGAAACCTTCTTGGACTTCTTGGAAGCCTTCTTAGACTTCTTGGAAACCTTCTTGGACTTCTTGGAAACCTTCTTGGCCTTCTTGGAACTGCTCTTGCGAGTATTACGCCTTTTTCCACCCATTAAAGCAAGTCTCCCAAAACTATTTGTTAAATCAATAGAAGGGCATGCGTCTAGCTTTACAACAGTTGTAAGTACATCGGAATCATTAATTGTCTGTAAAAATTTTTCACCTTGTAAATATCCTCCCGTTGGCACAAATGACCCATCATCATTAATCGCAACATAGATAATCCCTGTTGGTCCACTAGAATTCGCAGAAAAATGGGAAACTACTCCATAGGATGTATGATCAAGTCCACGCTTTGTAAATGTAATACAATCACGGCTTTTCAGTTTCACTTCATCGCCATCAACAGTAGCAATTGTAACACCTTGACTACGGTTAGAAGGATTTGTCCACCGAATAGACATTCTACTAGTAGCTAAGAATCTTACGCACCTCCTCTACAACAGTTTCCAGGCTACAAAAAACAATGCCCTCGGGAAGAATTGTATCACTACATTTCTCAGAAAGTATATACATCCCAGCCATTCTCCATCTTTCACATCGTATAGATTCATACAACGTATATTCTCCAGAATAATGAACATTGAGTAAAATACGCGACTTGGCAATGCGCATATCACGCTCATCGCCGAATAAACTATTTACATAGTCGACCGTGAAGCTAGAACTCCGCAAACACTCTACATATTGAAGTCTCGACACTGATGGGGTACCAACGACACACACATCAAATTCTTTTTGCTCACGTAAAAATCCTCGCAACTTCACCACCTCCTCAGGCGGGGATATATAAGGCAAATAACTCCCCTTCCCAGCAATCGCAATATTTGCCTGAGAATAGTCATATATATCAGTCGGTCCATGCGCAGCAAGAATATCCAAATATTCCTGTAACTTCCCTGGCACCGAAAGTTGCTCTGTATTCACAAATCCGAAATTCTTACCAGATAATCCTAGCGGTATTCTTCGCACACACATGTAATATGTAGTATATTCAAGTATAGGCTCAGAAGAATATATAACAACTTCCGTATCCCCTTTAAAAGTATCTACATATTCCTTGACGTATCTATAATCTTCAGAATGACATAGAATCTTCTTCTTCATTGAAAGACGGTTGAGAACAGAGTTTAGGCCCTTATATTAGACAAATGGATTTTCAGCAAAGGGCATTATATATTCATTAAACAATTGTTTTACAAAAAAGAAGGATATCTGGTCTTGAATGCCACATTCTTGAATGTGTGTATACCAAGTATTATTAATTTCTAGCATTTTCTCGTGTTTCATATTTCTTATCAAAAACCCACACGCGCAATGAACTTCTACGGTTTCACTTAACCCACTGTTAAGCTGATTTGTTATATATTTTCTATATTTTTCAGATTCTATTCTATATCTTTCATGTAGCATACTTTCGCTGTATTCATTCCACACTTTATTATGAACAATCCAGTGTTTTCTCAATAATAAAGCATAGTTTTGTTCTATAAAATATTTAGCAATCAAGCTTTCCACAAATACTTCATTTACTTTAGACAATTTACTATCTAAAAAACACAGATAATCATACTCTTGTAATTCTCGGTATTCTTGAGGCATTGTTTTTACATGTTTTCCAACCATACAACTTTCTATTACATCATCCTTTGTTGGCCTATCGTCATAAATTCCAATCCAATTTGTATACTTTAAATTTGTAAGCATAGATATATTATTTGTATAATAATAACATTTATATTTCAATGATGGCAATTCTGGAATTTTATATGCTAGATTATGGTCGCTTCCATAAAAATACGTATAAAATGCTAAGTTAAAGGGCGGCATTACAATATCAGATGATTCTTTGTTTAGACCGCTTCTAATCTAATCTAAATTGTGTAAAAGCATCTATAAAGTATGACTAGATGGATATATTACGAAAGGCCGAAAGTATCGACAACTATATATCTCTATGTGCCAAATCCCCTCTAAATTCACATGCCCGCGCAAACTGTTCGTATAGCGTATGGCCTTCGCAGGAAATCGCAACAAAGTATTCTAAGATGGCAGGGGGCGCAAAGATTATAGTGCTACATCCATCAGCCGAAGGCGGAATGCCTCACACACGACCAGGAAATGTAATATGTATCCCGGCATATTACCCAGACCATGCCATGGACGAGACTCTTAGACACGAAGCAGCTCATATATCCCAGCGATCAAACCCCAGTGAATGGAAAACGAAACTGAACGGCGAAGGCTGGTTCCAAGTGGCCGATTCCCAGATTCCTGCGCCCATCAAAGAACGCTGTCGTCTAAACCCTGACACATGCTGGTCACGCTTCTGGGCATTCGACGGACGCTATGTGCCTCTCCCCATTTTCGTGCGTGAAGACAAGCCCAGTCTTCGCGACATTGCCATACGTTGGTATGATATGAGCGAGCAGATTACACGCAGCGTAATTCCATCGATATTTACAGAAACATATGGTCAGCGCAGCTCATCGGAAATGGAACATCCATTTGAATTATGGGCGTATTCTACATCACCTAACGATTAAGTGGCAGGTTTTTCTTATTTGTCATATATTTACATATCTTACATCTATGTAACTAGATGGCATCTGAAGAATCATTGGATTCTCTCAGCATCGCCTGGAAAGGTTCGCCTTCCAAATGGCATACGATTCCTCGCTCTCTACTACCTCTTTGTTCCATACAAGGAGATGTTAAAGATGCGAGCGGAAATCTACTCTTTACTCTGAAACCCTATAAACAATTAGGCGTAGGAACATTTGGACATGTCGATGCGTTTCACCGTATTACTCCGTCCTCTGTTACCACAGTTGTCGCCATGAAACGTCCTAAGAATCCAAGGGTCGATTTATTCATAGAAGCTCTTTTTCAATGGAAAATCCACAATGATTTGAAAGAATACGGGCTTTCCTATTGTATTCCTCGCGTCTTTGACATTTTCCGATACAAACCCACGGGTGATGTATGGTTTACTATGGAAGCATTTGAACCCGTGTTATTGTCGCGATGGTGCGTACAGACAATTTTGCCCAATGACAGCAATCATTATTTTGGCCTAGTAATCCTTCAACTTGCTCTTATTCTCGAAGTCTTTGAGAATGAATTACATATTGACCATCGCGATTTGAAAGTGAATAATATTCTTGTAATTGAAGAACCCGCAACAATTACAATTATTTGGGAAGGTGTTGAAAAAGATATCGTCTTTCCATTTCGACTCGTTATTATTGATTTTGGCCTAGCATGTTTTGGAAAGGTGTTAGATATGAAGAGCAGTGACGGCCTTCCTTCGCTAGACCTATGTCCAAAAGAAGGCAGGGATATTTTCCAAGTTCTCGTATCTCTTTGGAGTATTCAATCACTCCGAACACATCTTGAATCACGATGGGGGAATTGGATTCGTCAGCGTATTACGTCTGCCAAGAAAAGTACATATGTGCGACTCACAGAAACATCCGCAAATCTTGAATGGATGCATGCTGCCACGGAAGAACGCCATTTTCGCGCCCCGCTATGTGCGCCGTGGATAATTATACGAGACTGTATTCATATGGTAGAAGGTATAGTATGATAGATTATCTAGGTAAACATTTATTTACAATGGCATTTCCATTGTCCTATTTCCTATTTATTATTGGATTAATTATCGGAATTGTGATATCCTTGACATTTTTTAGTATATTAACATGTGTATGTATTCTTGTATTAATATATACAAACATCTTAGATATTACTCCAATCATAGACTTATTTCACAGAATTATAATCGCAGTAGTCCCTGATATATATTCTAAGACTCTTGAAAATATTCGCGAAAGTTTTCAAGTGGAAAAAACGACGGATACTCAGCCTCAGAAAGCAATTTATACATTCCATCCACACGGAATATTTAGCATGGGATTGGGATTTCATATAGGTAGTAAATTGACAGGTTGGGACATAGAAAATGTCAAAGCAGTTCTGCTAGAAGGTCTATTTTTTATCCCATTTACGAAACAAATTGTGAAGAATATACTGAATTCGAGAGTAATCCCTTCAACATATTCTGTAATGAAAGCCACGCTAGATGAGGGCACGTCGATTGCCTTATGTATCGGTGGATTAAAAGAAATCGCATATACACAGCCTGGTGTTATTAAAACCAGCATATTAACACGCAGAGGTATTTTCAAAATGGCAATACAAACAGGGACTCCTCTAGTACCTGTAATAACATACGGCGAGAATGAATTGTATGATATTTACCGTTCGCCATGGTTAGACACTCTTCAGAAGTATACGATGATATGTTTTCCAAGAGTCAGTTCAATTCTTCAATGGATATCTATAATACATAGACCATTGAAAAATCCTTTGCGAACTGTTATAGGAGCACCGATTCCTGTAGGAGAGGCCAGAGAACCTACAGCAGAGGAGATTATTGCGTTGCGTACCAAGTATATTGAACAGCTTCGTAAATTGTATGCTGATACAAAGCCAGAGAATTACCAAGAGGAGCTGGAAGTTGTGTAAAAAAATTGAACGGGTTGAGGGCTGCCTGTATATGTATCCCCCTGCTTAGATAATGACTCTACCTAGTGTTATCGTAGTGCGTGCGTGTACAGACATGTTCATGATGTTTGAGACGAGATGTGTGAATGGGTACTGGAAACTTAATACAATTGAGTATCCAGTGCGGCGTGTAAGTCAAGGAAGATGGGGCGATGATGGCGGAATATATGAGTCGCAGCAATATTCTCACTCATGTGAGTCTGGTCATATTGTAAATTCTATGCAGAAGCAGCCGAGCTATATTAGTATTCCTGGGTCTGGGAATGTATATGAATATACTATGAACAAGTTGTGTACTATTATCGGATATAGTGTGTCAAATGTATTGTCAGGTCGTGATAATGAAAAGAAATGGCATTTTACAACAACTGACGTGATGCCTCCTTTGGCTTCTGCTCCTCTGGCTCCTCTTCCTTCGGCGCCTCCTGCTGCTGCTCCTGCGGCAGCCAGAATCCCACCTCACATTCTCGCCGGTTTCATTGAGTATTGTATATCACAGAATCAAGAGTGCCCCATTACAATGGAGCCTCTTACACGTTCCACAATTGGCCTAACACCTTGCGGCCATGTATTCAATGTGAATGCGCTGCTAGAAGCAATTCAAAGTTCTCATTCATGCCCTAGCTGTCGCACACATGTCGACGCATCTTCTATTCAACGCTGTTAGCGCCTAGACCTCCATACAGTCTCACAGCTGTAACACATGTAGATATAGCGTAGATTTACTAGGTCATACTTGATATACACAATATCAGACTCTTCAGAACCGACATTTGTTGAACACTGAGGATTAATACACTTCATAATTTTATGGATGTGAGGAAGACGAGGATCGCGGATAGTAAATTCGTTAATCATGTTAAATCCCTCGGCAGAACGTTGCTGGACAACCATTTCTGTGACTAGACCTCCCTGGGATGGCTCGCTCTTGAATCCGCAATTCCTACAGAGACGAAACAGAGACTGTGTCTCGGTATTCACCTGGAGATACATGTAGTTCGAGCATTTTTCACAGAAATGAATACCGGAATCTTTCTGCTCAGGCGCATCCATATCGGGAGGAGCTGTTGTGGCTGTGGCGACTGCCGTAGAAGCAAGAGAACCTTCAGGGATAGATGTAATAGGGGCTGCTTGCGCTGCTGCTGGGGCTAGCGCTGTTGGCGCTGCTGCTGGGGCTGCTTGCGCTGCTGCTGGGGCTGCTGATGCTGCTGGCGCAGCAGTAGGAGTCTTAGAATTCTTCTTTTTTGATTTGGCAGCGGCGGGCGCGGCGGCAGGCGCGGCAGCAGGCTCCATCTCTTCTGTAAGTGTGCTATTCCTTTGAGCGCCCAATTCCTCTCGCACTTCCTCTAACCCACTCCACCGCACCCGCATCGCCTTCGGAGTAGCATACCACAATTCAGCATTCCGCGTGAGCAGAAGTACACGTCTAGAATCAGCATCCTGTGTAAACTTCTCACGCCAAATCTCCTTCAGAATATCCTGCGACTTCAGATTCCATGCCGCATTCTCAGCCTTCTTTAACACCGGTGCCTGTAGATGTACTAGCTCAGCCGTTGCCTTCGACAACTCGCTGTCAGAATCTAAGGAAAGCGAATCATACAATCCTGGATTCTTGGCCGCCTGATACGCATGTTCAACCGTATTCCAGCGCTTCCCTTTCCATGTAAACGGAGTGACAGCATAATTCGCCAATTTCTGTCTCCATCCTGGGATTCTAGACAGCCCTTCGTATAGGCTAGGATTCTCAATAACATCTCCTACTCCAGCGCCTGCCGCGGCATTCGCAGACTTGTAAAAGAACTGTAAAATATCAGACATGATACAAACTATGTCATGCCGGAAGCAAATCAACTTTTATTAGACCTCAAGTAAAAAGTTGATTGCGCCGCCCATACTGTATACTGGCACCACCAATACAATGTCTACAGGCGACTGTCTTGTACGATTCCGCGCTCACCCTCTCTCGCGTTTCCTCGACAACTACAGATGTAGTTCGACCCAGGGTTCTGAGGCGTCGATGACGGGAATGAAGAGTCTCCCTGGCAAATGGCTTATTCCTGACGAGAAGTATAGCGAGTATCTCGACCTTCTCCACGACTACCTATTTATTGTAAAAGGGAGGCCTATCAATCTAGTCGAGCAGCCACGTCTTGACAAGCCAAAGCCCATTCTCATTGACCTAGATTTCAAGTTTCCCATTGATACTGGGCTGACTCACAGATTCACAGATAAGCACATCCGCGAATTTGTCCGCTGTATCACCAAGGGCCTCGACCTGTTCTTTAACACAGAGCAGTACGAGGAAGCTCGTTTCTTTATCTCTCTGCGCCCCCAGGCCTACGCAGATGGCTCGAAGTATGTAAAAGATGGCATTCATATCCAGTCTCCTGACATTTGTCTGACGAATGACAAGCAGCGCGTGCTACGTTCATGGCTTCTCGAAGAGAAGGCCATTCAGCGTTCCTTTGGGGATATCGGATTTGGCAACCAGGTCGAGGATATTTATGACGAGTCGATGATGAGAAAGCAGGGGTGGTTCTTCTATGGCGAGTCAAAGCAGAGTATTCCTCCCTATGCCCTCGACACTGTCCTCTCCTACAATCCAGAGTCTGGAGCGATGGAGGATATTCCCATTGACCAGTTCAGCACCCGTGAGCTGATGGAGCTGCTGAGTGTGCGATACAATCTGGCGACGGATGAGAATGAAGTGAGGCCGGAGCAAAAGGCGCTGTATGACAGACATCTGAAGCCCAAGGTGAGGGCAGGCGCAGCGACGGGAGGAGCGGCACCAGCCCCAGCTGCCGCAGCCGCAGCCGCCGCGCCCCCTTCACCTAGCAGCGCAGCTCGCAATCTAGGAGTCTATATTCCAGATTCCTACGACGCCGAGGAGATGGAACTGTCGCGGCAAATCGCCCTACAGTGTCTCAGTGTGGACAGAGCCGACGCCTACAAGACATGGATGGAGGTCGGCTGGTGTCTGTACAACATTGACCACAGCGAGGGCATGTTTAACACATGGGTCGAGTTCTCCAAGAAATCTCTCAAGTCGACCGGTACTGATTGGGGTCGTCTGAAGCGCGATTGGTTCGCCGGATTCAGTCGTAACACCATCGGCGCCAAGTTGACAATGAAGTCCCTCCATTACTGGGCGCGTGAAGACAACGTCGAGAGATACAAGCAGCTCATCGAGGAGGATTACGTGAGATATGTCCAGTATCGCACAGATGATACGCATTTCCACCTGGCCAAGCTCCTCCGCAGAATGTACAAGGGCAACTTCTGCGCGTCCATCGAGTCTCGTCGCACGGAGTGGTATGTATTCGACGAGCGCATTCACACTTGGCGCCACACGAATCAGGGCATGGAGCTGCGTGAGAAGCTCAGTACCGATGTGGCCGACCTCGTGGTGCGTGCTCGCATGCGGCTGAAGAAGAAGGGCTGGGACGACCATTGTGTCCAGAACAATATGACGGCAGAGAATGCCACGCCAGATGAAGATTGGTTCAAGAAGTGGGCCATGACGATGGACGGGGACCGTTTCCAGATGCTGTCAAAGGTGGAGAAGCATCTGTATACCAGCGAGTTCAAGAACTGCGTGATGAAGGAGGCGGCGGAGCTGTTCTGCGAAGAGGATTTCACCAATCGCCTCAATATGAATCAGCACCTCTTCGCCTGTAGAAATGGCGTGCTCGACCTCCACAATGAAATCCGCGACCCTGCTACAGGAAAGACCCGTATCAGTGTAGTATTTCGCGACGGCCGCCCAGATGATTATATCAGTTTCCTCGCCGGCCGCAATCTCCCAGATTCAGAGGCGATTGACTATCTCAAATACGACCCTGACGCACCGGAGCAAAAGGAGTTGATGGAGTTTCTCGGGAAAATCTTCCCATCAGAGGAAATGCGCTCATACTTTATCCGTCTCATGGCCAGTTGTCTGGAAGGCGCAAACAGAGAGCAGTGTTATTACACCTTCATCGGAGTGGGAGGTAACGGCAAGTCGAAGCTTGTTGACCTGATGCGCTATACATTTGGCGACTACTGCTCGTCACTCCAGGCCACCGCTCTAACTCGCAAGCGCCCTGATAGCGGCTCGGCCAATCCAGATATCATCGCAATCAAGAACAAGCGCTTCATTTATCTCCAGGAGCCGGATGACAAGGAGCCTCTGAATACTTCCAGGATGAAGCAGTTCAGCGGTGAGGATGTGGTAGAGGCACGCGGTCTATTCGAGGACCAGCAGCGTTTCCGCATTACTGGCAAGCTGTTCATGATGTGTAATAGGTTGCCGCCCATTACCGCCATGGACAGAGGCACTTGGCGCCGTATCCGTGTGCTCCTATTCGGCAGTAAGTTCGTGGATTCTTCGGACCCTGAGCTGAAGGCGGCAAAGAAGAATGTGTTTCTACGAGACAATGACACCGATGCTAAGCTGCGTCTGTGGCGCGAGGCATGGCTGGGACTGCTTGTCCATGTCTATGAGTCGCAATATCTGGTAAATGGCCTAGAGCCAGTGCCAGAGATTGTGATGGGTGAGAGTAACAAGTACAAGGAGTCGTTTGACCAGTACGGAAAGTTCAAGGCGGAGAGAATGGTCGATTTCCGTAATCCTCGTATTGGCTTCGTGGAGTATGGCGATGAGCAGATGACGCTGCGAGATGCGCAGCTGGCTTATACGAATTGGACTCGCCAGAATGAGGGACTTCTGTCTGGCACCAGACTGAAGAAGCAGGAACTTCAGAATCGTATGGATGAGGACTTTGGTCAGTCAGAGAATGGAGTGTACAAGCGCGTGGTTGTATTCTTTGACGACGAAGGAAAGGCAGATTTCGAGAAGAAGAGGGTAGAGGAAGTTGCGTGAGCTAGCGTCTGCTTACGCCTAAGCTAGCTTCCTATGAAGCGTGCGCTTACGCTAGCTTCCTATGAAGCTTGCGCCTAAGCTAGCTTGCGCCTAAGCAAGCTTGAGAAGTATACAGCACACAATTAAGAGTATAATAGCCATGGCACCAGCTATTTTTGCAGCACCCGTCTGATCTCCTCTCACATACGCATTCAGAACTAAGGAGAGCGTGAAGATACCAAATGATACGAAAAAGAAGAGCAGAACAAATTCCTGGAGAGTCTGCATGCGTGATTTTCCACCCATCGCCTGTATAGCCGCCTCCTCCTCCTCAAATTGTCTATCAGCACCCTTTGCTTTTTCATGCATCTTGCTAATTTCATTATCAGCATGAAAATTATGAGAAGAGGTACCAGTTGTCTGTAAATTGCGTCTGATATCTGATTCTAGAGTTGTCAATGTTTGTATCTTCGTTTGAATATTCTTTGCCAGATTACTAACCGTGGTCATTCTAACTGGAAGCCGCACAATTCATAGACGCTGTTAAGTTTCCGTCGGCTAGGCCAATGTATCTGCGATTCCAGAATCTCTTATCGCGAGAATTCGATGTATACGATGCGCGATTCCACAGAATACCCACCACAATGACAGCCAAGATTCCTAGAATTGTCACCATCGTAGACATGGAGACTATGTCATACTTGTTCAGCAGAATCAGTAAAATCATGAATACAAAGAAAAGGAAGGTGATTTGTAGGAAAAACAGAGTATCCAGCTTATTCTGAGCTTGCCATTCGTTGATTTCCCCTTGCCGGGCATATGTATCCTTGGCACCGCCAATCTTTTTATTCGATGCTGTAAGCTGCGATGCGATATCATTTAGACTAGTATTTCTGCTCACTACCATTCCATACGTCATCACATTTTGCCCAACATCCTGTGCCCCATTCAATGAGTGATTCAGACTAGATATTTCGGCATTTTGAATAGTATTCATAATTGTAGCAGTGTTCGATGCCGCATTACTACCGCTGGCAAGTTCTTGTGTAGTGACACTATCCACTGCGGGAAATGCGTAATCAACAGCACCGGGCATTACTGTTTCTCGCCGTCATTTTATTTCTTACTTAAATGAAATACGACGAGAATCGCAGATATATTCAAAAAAGCGTATAATCCTAATAATATGCTAGAGTATCTGTTTTTCTCCTCTGTATATTCGACTACTCCCTTCTTGAAATCCGCATCACTCATATACTTCATGGAAGAATCCGTAGATGCCTGGAGAGCCTTGATTGTTTCCGTGAGCTTCGCATTGCTGCCAATGGCATTGCTGCTATTGAGGGTGGTCTGGAGAGTCTTATAGATGCTGTTGTAGTAGGTACTAACATTTGTTAGAAGACGCTTCATGTCGGTCATGCGGGTATTAATACATGCCAGATGGTATGTGATACCCTTGAGATAATCTAGCTGAGATAGCGCACTTAGACTGGTATACTGATTTTCCCCAGTACCCTGTCCAGAAAATAGACTGAACGCAGGAGAGCCTGCCGCCGGCGATACGTACTTCGCAGGAAGAGTTGTATAGACTGTGAAATACTGGGATAATAGCCACAGATAACGAGAGCGATAGAAGCAATACTCGGCAAGAAATGCTGCGAAGAAATGGATATTCTTCGATTCCAGCTCCTTCTGCGTATTTATTTGGGAAGGTGTAAGATTAGTTTTCTGTCCTGTCTGATACATGCTAATGAGATTCTGTGTATCGGTTATATTCAGTAAATATCCTGCCTTTACTAATTTGCCGACTAAGGAAGATGGGGTCGCTACCACATTTCCTGTAGAATCTACATCAGCTGCGTTATAGAAAGCGGAATCCTGGAGTGCCCTAGCGGGTGTGGCATAGGTGTAAGCTCCAGAGTATTGTTTCGCAATATAGGAATCTACAATGCTTTCATATACGGAGGAGGAGTTTTGTAAAAGAGTCTTGTTCAAGCTACCAGCAGTCTGCATAAATTGGACGATTGGGTCGCTGGAAGAAGCCATAGATTGTACGGCCGCAGTGATGCCCATGAAGGATTTCTCAGTGACTGTGGACAGGAAAGATTGTGTTACTCCTGCTTTCGCAATTAAAGGATACGCGACAGCTTGTGTGGTAGTGGGTTGAATCCAGAGTGTAGGATATCCTGTACTATTTAATATACTACAGCGATCCGCCATCTTCTAAGAACTCACTAGGATTTCTATGAGCCGAACCAGCCATTCTTGTTTCCGTAATATCCTACTAGAAGGCCGATAGCAATAGCTGCTCCTGCGGCATATGTATATGTCGATGGAATACTGGCTTGCGTTACATCCGCCGACTCAGGAAACACGAGCTTTAACTCAATCCCGTTCATTCGGAGAAAGAGTATTATAGACAAAAGAAGAAGGAACAGACTTACGCCGAATAATCCGAATAGTGCGGTGCGAACCATGGGGCGAAAGATGGGAAACCAGCCTTCATAATAGGAAACGTATTGCTCGGGGTTCTGGATAAATTCCAGCCTTTCCATGGATGTCGATAGGCGTTCTTTTGCGGCAGCGTAAGCATCGTTGGATACTGGCTGACTTGTCTCGCCCGTACATGCTTTTACGAGCTTGAGAATGGGTACTTGTATAGTATCTATCTTTGTAAGATAGGACTGGATGGATGCTAGATTATTGCCATCTGTAATCGTCTGATTTTCATCGACACCTGTCGTTAGAGCTTTGTGGAGGCTCTGAAGATTTGTGATGATAGTGGGGATGGCATACAGCTGTAAAAAAGTGCTTGGAGTGTTGGCCTTTACTGCGGCTACAATAGCTGGGCATGTAATAGGGACTTTGGTAGGATTCGCTATGACAGTTGTATTGATGGATGGACTTGGGACCACTAGATGTTTTGTTAAAGTGTGGATACCATTCAACTGCGTGGCCATTCTATTTATGGGACACAGACACGGTAAAACTCATAGACGCCGGCAGTTGGGCTTGGTCGCGTAATCTTTACAATATCGCCAGGCATTAGGCCAAGGATTCTTGCGATAGGGTCCTCGTGGAAGCGAATGAGCGGAAATTGGGATTTCTTGGCATATAGCTTCTTTAGAAGTGCGGTCTCTTCCTCCTTGGGAACCTTCTCATGTGGCGGGACGAGGATGTGCTTGAGAGGATTATTGATGATGGCGGCGACCTGGAAATAGCGAACACGGGTCTGCTTGCGATTCCAGCAGTCGAATGCCATGGCGTGAAAGTTGGGCGCAATGGGCTCGAGGGTGAGAACAATGAGTTCGGTGGTTGTGGGGTCAAATCCGCTTTCCTCTGGGTCGATAAGTTTATTGGTAAATGCGGCGAGCTTCTGCTTGATTTTTAGTAGAGTTGTCACGATGAGGCATTTCTGTGCGCCTTCCTTGCTTGTGAGTTCCATCTGAAGAGCCGGGGGGCCTGCCTTCATCATTTCCGTAATTTCCTTGTGACTGAATTTTTGATATGGTGCGCTATCATATCCCTCATTGTCTAGGTGCTCAAGGAGAGTAAGACGGCTGCGATATAGGCTGTCCACAATTTCGTACTGCATTTGTGAATAGCTGTCTAATGAATTGATAGTATCAATTTTTAGGTAGCTTTTGTAAGTTGTTCTTTGATTCTGGCCCTTTGACCCTGCTTCGCTTCGCTCGGTTCGCTTTGCTCGGTTCGCTTCGCTCGGTTCGCTTTGCTCGGTTCGCTTCGCTCGGTTCGCTTCGCTCAGTCCGCTTCGCTCAGTCCGCTTCGCTCGGTTCGCTTCGCTTAGCCCATTTTAGTAACGGTTATTTTAGTATTTGCTGTTGCTACTTTACCTCCAATGGTTGTCGGGCCACGTGATCGTGGTGTAATATGGCGCTGAGATCTTTGTTGACGAGGGAAAGAGTCATCTCTCTGCTGACGAGAAGGCATGCTATAGCCACCCTGCTGCATGGCTACTGGGGATGTATCGATTGCGATTACAGGCCCTGCTCCCATCGTAGGAGCTTGGAAGACGGCTGATGCCGGCATGTACATTTGCTGAGATGGCATAGTAAACATCATACCGCCCTGTTGGCTGAAAAGCGGTTGCTGTTGCTGCTGCCGTTGCTGCTGTTGCTGCTGCTGCTCCTGCGCATACTGCTCTTCACGCTGCTGAATAACGTCAGGAGGTGTTACATTAGCATATGCTGGTGACAAATCTTCATCATACAAGTCATCCTCTTGCTGCTGCGCTTGCTGCGGCTGCTGCGCTTGCTGTAGCTGCTGTGGCTGTCCTTGGAACATCACTTGTTGCTGTGGCTGTACACTCATGCCAACCATAGGCTGAACCGGCACAACAGGGCCAAAAATACTGGCCCTTGCTGGAGCACGAGAAGTGGGGCCAGCAGCAGCAGGAGCAGGAGCCACCTCCTCGACTTCCACCTCTTCCTCTTGGCCGCCCAGAACGCCCATCGCGTACAAATCCTCCTCAGCCGGCACCACTTCCTCTGGTGGCGGCACACGATATTCAGGAATACGAGCCTCAGGAAACTCAATCTTCGGCAATTCCTTCGCCAATGCCGCCGTCAACGCATCCCCTTCCAACTTCGCAAGAAGAGTCTCAGGACTACGCAGCTGCGCCACCGACTTCGCCGTCAAGATGCGCAGTCCCATATTCAAATACGTCTGTAACTCATCACCCAGTAACTTCGTCGCATACGGCATCTCAACAATACTGGTGGTCGCCATACTCTTGTGAACAGTAGGCAACGCCTCCAATGTAGCCGACGTACTGCCAACATATTTCACCGGCCCATCGCACAATGAGCAAATAAACAACTTCTGTTTCTCATTGAATATAGGCACAGTACCACACCCATTACAGATACGAAACGCCGTCTTGTCCGCGCGTTCCATCAGCGACTCCTTCAAGAACAACGAAATGCCATGACCAGCCAGCGCATCGCGTTCCATTTCGCCAATACGCAGACCACCCTGTGCTCCACGACCACCTGTCGGCTGATGCGTCTTCTGTTCCCTACGACCCTCAGCACGAGAATTCCACTTATCTTCCACCATGTGCTTCAAGCGCATACCATACACCGGCCCAATAAACACCGTGGTCTCCATCTGTACACCAGAAGCCCCGTCATACAAAACCACATTCCCAGTCTTCTCCATGCCAAACTGACCCTCTAACACCGCCCCAATGGCCTCAGGCGCCTTCGCATCACTCGTAAAAATCGTAGCATCGCCAATAACACTATTCTTATAACATACCCAGCCAAACAACATCTCCATCAGCTGCGCCACCGTCATACGACTGGGAATACAGTGAGGATTTACAATCATATCTGGCACCAATCCATCCGCCGTGCGAGGCATGTCATGCGCCCTATAAATCATACCAATAGTGCCCTTCTGACCGTGGCGAGTACTGAACTTGTCGCCAAATTCCGGAATTCTGTCCTGGGTGATACGCACTTTCACGAGCAAACGCCCCTGTGTGTTTACTGTTACGACAACCGACTCTACACGACCAGATGTCCAGACTTGAGGTGTAAGAGATGCGTCCTTAATCTTGCCCGATTTATCCTGAATATACTTCCCCACTAGCACCGTATTTTCATCCACCACTTCGCCCACTTTAATAACTCCGCGCTCATCCACCATTGTGTAATCACGACCAGGTATCAAATCCGTCCACTGAGGAACACGCTCAGGGTTTCCCACACCGCTC
>Ga0114975_10001649_pt1 | contig 15750 bp, 14 predicted proteins | sample S_130626_EF_Meta_FD_87031 | JGI IMG/M metagenome (GOLD analysis project Ga0114975, IMG submission 87031) | Freshwater microbial communities from Lake Simoncouche, Canada to study carbon cycling - S_130626_EF_MetaG | ecosystem: Environmental > Aquatic > Freshwater > Lake | place: Lake...
CTTGAAATCTTTGAGGTATAATGACAAACAAAATTTTTGGGGAATTAACTTTTTAAGGGCTGATTTGCAAAGCAATGAATACAGTTGTTGGACTAAAGTACCTCCCATTTTTAAATCATATGATTTAGGTTATATGGGAATTTTAAATTGGCCATCTGCTCCTCCCAAATCAAGTGTAAATAAAATATTACTCCCTTATGTTACAGGAAATTCGACCACTGATGATGAAAACAAAAAAACCCTTCAAAGCAATGGCAACATTGGCTTTGATGCAAAAATGGCTTTGAGCTCATCATTAAATTTAGATGTTACTGTCAATCCTGATTTCTCACAAGTTGAGGTAGATCAATTAGTTACTAATTTAACACGTTTTAATATTTTCTTACCTGAAAAAAGAACCTTTTTTTTAGAGAATGGTGACCTATTTTCCAACTTAGGAAATTATTTTGTTAGTCCATTTTATTCTAGAACCATTGGCTTAGATAAAAATGGAAACACCATTCCTATATTATTAGGTGCAAGAATTTCTGGCAACTTAAACGCTTCGACCAGAATTGGTATGATGAATATACAAACAGGAGCAAAAGGAAGCTATTCTCCTGAGAATTTTTCTGCTTTCACCATTCAAAAAAGATTTTGGCAAAGATCTTTACTAAAGACTTACTTTATAGATAGAGAAAATTTTATTTCTGCTGCAGAAGTTAAAAAAAATCCAATGGACCAATATGGAAGAAATGCTGGTATGACGTTAACATTTGCAAATAATGAGGGTACTAAAGAAGCAGAAATTAGTTATCATCAATCCATAAAGCCAAATATTAATAATAAGGATGCATTTTTTGAAGCTAATTTTTCAAGAACTTTCAACAATTGGCGTCTTTTTGGTCAAATGGGTAATGTAGGTAAAAATTATTATACCGACATGGGCTATGTACAACGCATTGATAATTATGATGCGTTAAGAGATACCACTATAAGAGTTGGATATAAAGAAGCATACTCTAGCTTAAGCAAGAAAATATTTTTAAAAACCGGAAAAATTGGAAGAATAGAATTTTCATTTGAAGAATTTCTCGTTTTAAATGCAGATAATAGCTTTAGTGAAAATGAATCTGCTTTAAAAATTAATACAGAATACCGGAACAGTTCAGGTTTAAAATTAACATTTTCAAATTCAAACCTTAATTTATTATACCCAACTAAACCAGGTAATGGCATTCCGCTTCCATCAGGAACATATAATTACAACCAATTCAATTTGATGTACTATTCTGATATGCGTAAATTGTTTAGTTGGAATTCCATGTTGACCTTAGGTGAATACTACAATGGAAGTATTACTGGTATTGGTGCAGGCATTATGTGGAGAAATCAACCTCATTTAACACTTTCATTGAATGCAGAAGTCGATAAAATTCAACTGCCTAAAGTGTATGGAAATAATAATTTAATTTTAATCGCTCCTAAATTAGAATACAACTTTAATACTAAATTATTCTGGACCACTTTTGTTCAATTTAATACGCAACAAAATAATTTCAACATCAATAGCCGTTTACAATACAGGTACAAACCAATGAGTGATTTTTTCTTGGTTTATACGGACAATTATTTTACGGATCCTGTTATTAAAAATAAAAATAGAGCACTTATCTTTAAATTCAATTACTGGTTTAATTTATAATAAACGCTTTATTTATGGGGACTACCTATTCGCTTTCAGGGCAATATGTTGATATATTAGGCAAGCATATATTTCCAGCTACCTTAACTATTAACAATGGTATCATTGAAAATATTGTTCCTTGCGAAAATGCACCAATGCATTTTATCATGCCTGGATTCATTGATAGTCATGTGCATATTGAAAGCAGTATGCTAATCCCTAGCTCCTTTGCCCGATTAGCTGTTGTTCATGGAACTATTGGTACGATTAGCGATCCCCATGAAATTGCAAATGTGTGTGGAGTGGATGGAGTGCATTACATGATTGAAAACGGAAAAAAAGTTCCCTTTCATTTTTTCTTTGGAGCACCTAGCTGTGTACCCGCAACTATTTTTGAAACTGCAGGCGCATCCATTGATAGTAAGCAAGTAGCAGAACTTCTTGCTAATAATGATATTTATTATTTGAGTGAAATGATGAACTTTCCTGGTGTCTTATTTAAAGACGAGGAGGTCATGAAAAAAATTAGTGCAGCACACAAAGCAGGCAAACCTGTGGATGGGCATGCACCAGGCTTAATGGGAGATGCAGCTAAACAATATATTCAAGCAGGTATAAGTACCGATCATGAGTGTTTTACCATCGAGGAAGCAGTGGATAAGTTAAGCCAAGGCATGAAAATTTTAATTAGAGAAGGTAGTGCTGCAAAAAATTTTGAAGCCTTATATGAATTGTTGGACGACCATCCACATATGACCATGTTATGTAGTGATGACAAACACCCAGATAGTTTACTTGATGGGCATATCAACACATTATGTGCAAGGGCTGTTACAAAAGGAATGGATGTATTCAATGTTTTAAGAGCTGCTTGTATCAATCCAGTTATACATTATAAATTACCCACTGGTCAGGCACTTTTAGGGGACCCAGCAAATTTGATTATAGTGGAGGACTTAGTATCATTTAAAGTAAAACAAACTTATATTAATGGTACGTTGGTTGCTGAAAATGGACAATCTCTAATTCCTAACGTGAAAGAGAAAACAATTAACCAATTTGAAGCTGTATCTATTAATGAATCTGCAATTCAAATAAATAGTACACAATATCCTAGTAATCGGGAAGGGGCCATACCGGTCATTGAAGCCATCGACGGTCAATTAATTACGCACTGTCAGTGGATGCAACCTAGTATACAAAACCATCAGCTCATTTCAAATACCAATGATGATGTTTTAAAAATAGTAGTATATAACAGGTATTTTAACGCATTACCCAAAATTGCTTTTATTAAAAATTTTGGATTTAAAGAAGGTGCAATCGCTTCAACAGTTGCACATGACAGTCATAATGTTATTGCAGTTGGTGTTGACGATGCAAGTATTGTAAAAGCAATCAATTTAGTGATTGCAGAAAAAGGCGGAATAAGTTGTGTCAATAGTAATGAAGTTAAAGTGCTAGGATTGCCAGTAGCGGGATTGATGAGTGTTGAAGACCCCTACATTGTCGCTGATGCCTACACGCATATTGACTTAATGGCAAAGTTATTGGGAAGCAAATTAAGTGCGCCATTTATGACACTCAGCTTTATGGCATTATTAGTCATCCCACATCTGAAATTAAGTGATAAAGGTTTGTTTGATGGGGATGAATTTAAATTATTTTAAAGTTTATCTGAAGAAAGTTAGATTTGATAAAATATTGATCAAATGGTACATCATTTAAGTGAAAATCATAGTTTAATAAGCAATTGGGTTGCAGAGTTACGAGATGTAAATGTGCAAAATGACAGAATGCGTTTTAGACGTAATTTAGAAAGAATCGGAGAGACCATTGCCTATGAAATGAGCAAAAAAATGGATCATCAGGTTAAACCAACAACCACCCCTTTAGGCATACATCATTCAAAATTACTAGCTGAACAACCTGTGTTAGCAACCATATTAAGAGCAGGCCTACCCTTACATCAAGGCATGCTTAATTACTTTGACAAAGCAGACAATGCATTTGTATCGGCTTATAGAAAGCATCATGATGATGGTAGCTTTGAGATTAGTATCGAATATTTAAGTTGCCCAGATTTAAACAATCGTGTGGTGATCATGTCTGACCCAATGTTGGCTACAGGCGCTTCCTTAGTTGAAACGATAAAGGCAATTACAAAAAATCAAACCCCCAAAGAAATTCATATTGTAGTTGCTATTGCTAGTAGAAAAGGTATTGAAACCGTTGAAGCTGCTTTGGGGAAGGATATACCCATTTGGTGTGCCGATATTGACGAAACACTAAATGACCATAGCTATATTATTCCAGGCCTGGGAGATGCAGGCGATTTAGCCTATGGAACCAAAATGCAATCCTAATAAAGGACTTTGTATCTTTACTGTAAAATCAAGTAATTGTTAAAAGAATTAATTGTTTCCATTCGCGCTTTTTTTTTAGCGCACAAGTTCATTATGCAACATCGCATGTGGAAATGGATGATTGTACCCGGCATTATATATTCATTCTTGTTTATTGCTGGCATTACTTATTTTAGTCAAACATCAAGCTCCTTTATCGAGTGGATTATATTACAAACTGGGCTGAAGTCATGGGTAGATAATATTGGAAGTGATTTGATTGGCTTTTTCATTACCATGGGTAGCTTTTGGTTGTGGTTTACTTTACTATTATTATATTTTGCTTTATTTAAATTTATTTTTTTAATACTATTTGCACCCGTTTTATCTTATTTGCATATTAGGATTGCAGCTATACAACAAAACGAACCTTTTCAATTTAACTGGTCAGCATATTCAATATTAGTGATACGTGCTATTAAATTAAGCCTTACCAATATGCTATGGCAAATAGTGTATTTGATACCCATTATCATCATTTGCACCATACCTATTATTGGATGGTTTACCCCAATACTGACAATACTTTTAGAGTGTTACTTCTTTGGTTACGCAATGCTAGATTATGGTTTAGCAACTGAAAATAAATCAAGAATGGCCGCAGCAAGTTATGTTGTGAATCATAGAGGATTACCAATAGGGAATGGATTTATATTTTATTTAATTCATTTAGTTCCTATTATAGGGTGGATAACAGCACCTTTTTATGCATTAATTGCTGCACATTTAAATACTCAAGAAATAAAAGATAAAGCATAATGAGCATTGGAAAAGTATACTTACTGCCTATGTTATTGCATGAGCAAGGATGGGAAGCAATACCAGTAGATATAAAAAAATGGATAGCACAATGTGATGCATTTTTTGTTGAAAATGAAAAAACTACAAGAAGGTATTTTAAGCAGATATGGAAAGAAATGGTTATTGACGATTATATATGGCATCCCATTCACAAAGTGGAGCAAACACAAATTGACACTTTTACATTATTATTAAATCAAGGAAAAAACATTGGTATAGTCTCAGAAGCTGGCTGTGCAGGAATTGCAGATCCTGGTCAATTATTAGTGGCTGCGGCACAAAATATAGGTGCCATCGTTAAACCCTACACTTCCCCCTCATCGCTAATTTTGGCTTTAATGGCAAGTGGGATGAATGGTCAAAATTTTCAATTTCATGGATACCTACCCATTGATGCAAATGAAAGAAAGAAAAAAATAATGGCAATCGAAAACGAAGCCAATATAAAGGGGATTACACAATTATTCATTGAAACACCTTATCGAAATAACCAATTATTAGAAGCCTTAATTCAAATTTGTCATCCACAAACTAGACTCTGCATTGGAGTTGATATTACTTCACCGGATGAATTTATAAAAACGGCAACCGTTGGTTATTGGAAAAACAACAAGCCAGAACTGCATAAAAAATTAGCAGTATTCTTACTGGGTTCAAAGTAATTGCCGTCAAATTGTACTGCAATACATGGGCTAACTTAACCCATGTGGAATACATTTATTTATTGGCGCGCCAAGCACCCACTTGTTTATATAACAGCTCACTTATTATTAGGATTAGTCATTGCCTATTCTTTGCCAAGTATGAAAAATGAAATGGCATTATATTTAGCCATTATAATACTAAGTATTTCTATTATTTACTTACTATTGAGTAAGGATAAAAACATAGAGAAAATTGAAATTCGATTAACCACTTCTTTATTATTAATAATTTGGGGGATTTGTATAAAATGGGCATTTCAAAGTAAAAATATTTTATACCTACCCTATCCAGAAAATGCGATTGTTTATTGCAGAAATTGGATGATTGAAAAATTAAGTTTAACAATTAAAAATAAAGAAGCGAGAGGATTTGCACTTGCTATTTTAATAGGCATTAAATCCAATATGGATAAATCATTGGCGAATGCATATTTGCAGTTAGGGATTATTCATGTCATTGCTATAAGTGGTATGCATTTGGAAATAGTATTTAAAAACTTATCGAGGATTACACAATTATTACCCCGACAAAAAGTATTTCTATGGTTGGAGTTGATTTTGTTGCTTTTTTCAGTTTGGACATATGCCTTAATAGCGTTTGGAAGTCCTTCTATCATTCGAGCATCCTTATTTTTCAGTATTTACATTATTGGAAAGTTTATGGGTGCTTCAAGCTACATGTTAAATACTATCGCTGCGGGAATTTTGATTGTTCTATTTTTTGATAATGATAAAATTTCAAATATTGGATTACAATTGTCTTATTCGGCAGTGATCGGCATTCATTTGTTTTATAAACCAATGTATAATTTATTGGTACTTGACAACCCCGTCATTCAATTTTTATGGGGCAACTGTTGTATCAGTTTAGCAGCACAAATAAGCACTTTTCCAGTTTTAGCCTTTCATTTTCATCAAGTAGCAAGCTGGGTATTGGTTAGTAATTTTATAATGGTGCCGCTAAGTAATTTAATATTATATGGTTTGGGGATATTATTAATGCTACCTCAAGCCTTTTCAATTGCCCAATTTGGGGGTAAAATAATTGAAAAATATATCCTTTTTTTTAATGACTTGGTCGTCCATTGGTTCATGGAAACAAACGCAGGAAATAGGATTATTGAAATGGGACAATTTGAAATCCTAGTTTATTATGGCATGTTGCTTTTTATATATTTATGGCTTTATCTCAAACAAACTAGCTTTTTAATATGGGTTTTAGGCTGTATTTGTTTGTATGTGGTAATGAAGTTATTCAGTTAGTTATTTTTTTTGTGGAAAATGTATCCTTAAAAAAAATATGGGAAGGTTGTAACTTTGCCTATGGAAAAGAAAATACAATCAGCCCTCATTTCTGTATTCTACAAAGACGGCTTAGCACCTTTAGCAAAAACCTTACACCAGTTAAATATTACTATTTACTCGACTGGAGGTACACAAAAATTTTTAGAAGACTTAGGTATTCCTTGTATTGCCGTTGAGTCTGTAACCGGATACCCCTCTATTTTAGGTGGTCGTGTAAAAACATTACATCCTTCGGTTTTTGGAGGCATATTAGGTCGTCGTTATGAAGAACAGGATTTAGCGGAAATGGCTCAATATAAAATTCCGGAATTAGACTTAGTTATTGTTGATTTATATCCTTTTGAGGAAACTTTAAGAACAACAGATGAAGAAAAATTAATTATTGAAAAAATCGACATTGGCGGTCCATCTATGATTCGTGCTGCCGCAAAAAATTTCCGCGATTTAGTGGTATTATCAGCAAAAGACGATTATCAAAAGTTAAATGACATGCTAATTGCTCAAAATGGAACTACTCAATTAGCACAACGTAAAGCATTTGCAGCAAAGGCTTTTGAAGTAGTGATGAATTACGATATTGCCATTAGCAATTACTTTAATCCTGCCGATGGTAAGGTTTTACGTTATGGAGAAAACCCTCATCAGATAGCCACTTTTTACGGCCATTTAGAAGACTGGTTCACACAATTAAATGGAAAAGAACTATCCTATAATAATTTAGTAGATGTGGATGCTGCCATTGCTTTAATTGGCGATTTACCAACCACTAGTTTTGCAATTATCAAACATACCAATGTATGTGGCGTTGCACAACGAAATTCAGTTTTTGAAAGCTGGACTGCTGCTTTAGCTGGTGATCCTGAAAGTGCATTTGGAGGTGTATTAGTTACCAACGGAACAATTGACAAAGCAACCGCTGAAGCTATTCAAGAAATTTTCTTTGAAGTGTTAATTGCGCCTGCATTTGAAGCTGAAGCGCTTACCATATTATCATCGAAAAAGAACCGCATCCTATTACAAAGTAAAAAGGACGTTCATTTCAACCCAACACAAAAAAAATCCATATTGAATGGAACATTAGAACAAGGATTGGATAATGGCAATTATAGTAATTGGGATGAAGTTGGTGGTAGAGTTTGCAGTGAAAGTGAAAAGCAAGACCTTATTTTTGGAAACATTATTTGTAAGCATTTAAAAAGTAATGCGATTGCTTTAATCAAAAACAAGCAGTTAGTGGGTAAAGGTTGTGGTCAAACATCAAGAGTAGATGCCCTAAGACATGCTATTGAAAAAGCAAAGCAATTTAATTTTGATTTAAATGGTGCTGCTTTGGCTTCTGATGCATTTTTCCCATTTGATGATTGTGTTAGAATTGCACACGAGGAAGGTATTGAAGCATACATTCAGCCAGGTGGTTCGGTACGTGATAAAGACAGCATCGCTTATTGTGTTGAAAAAGGACTTGCGATGGTTATGACACAATTAAGACACTTCAAACACTAATTGAACCTGAATGTCTCATCAAAAAAAAGCATACCTAGCACTTACCGTTACCAGTATTGTATGGGGTACCACTTGGGTTGCAAGTAAGATGGGCGTTAAGCATATGCCTGCATTTGAATTAGCAAGTATTAGACAATTTTTAGGAGGCAGTATTTATGTAATATTTTTTTTAATCAAAGGTGAAAAATTTCCAACCTGGAAACAATTTTTTTGGTTATTACCAATGGCTTTTTTAATGTTTGTTTCTGCGAATGGAATTGCAACCTATGGACTACAATTTATTACAAGTGGGCTAGCTGCTTTAATTGCAGCCCTATATCCTCTGTCGGTAGTATTAATTGAAAGATTTTATTTTAAGGCCATTAAAATTACCCTTCCAACCATTGTTGGGTTATTGTTAGGACTATTAGGTATTGGATTTATTTTTTACAAAGACAGCCTACAAGCACATGGTACAAATTATATATTAGGAGTTGGACTTTCCATGTTCGCCATGATATGTTGGAGTGTAGGCTCCATCATCATTGCAAGAAACAAAATTGACATGAACTCCTACAATTCAATTGGTTGGCAAATGTTAATTAGCGCTTGTTGTATGGGCATGTATACCATTTATAGTGGTAATTATATTAGCCTATTTGAAATTCCTTCTGTTGCTTGGGGAGCCATTATTTACATGGTTATCGGCGGTTCTATATTTGCATTTATTTCCTTCATCTATAGTATGAAACATTTGCATCCTGCCATTGCATCCTTATATGCCTATATTAACCCAATTGTAGCAATTTGGGTGGGCTCTTTATTACTTGGCGAAAAAATGACTTGGAATAGTATTTTGGGTACGATATGTACTTTGATAGGTGTTTACCTTGTAAATAGAAGTTTAAAGAATCAAAAAGATCCTGTCAAAGAAGTCGCTGATGCGGACGGAATGTAAAACCTAATTGTTTTTATTTTGCTCCTTCCAAAGTTGATTAAAAGTTTTTGATGAAAAACTTAAATCTCCTCTCTGTGCTGTCCAAGCCTTAAACATTTTATTAATAACCCAATTTTTTATGGTCGCATTTCCTTGATTCATTAAGCGACGACTAAGTGAACTTTGCTTCCAAATTTTCCAAGCAAATTTTTCACTAAAATCACTTTCGCCTGAAACCACTGACTCTCTTCTGTTTTCAAGCAATAGTTCATGTAAATTAATACGCACAGGACAAACATCCGTACAATTACCACATAAACTGGACGCGTAACTTAAATGCTTATAATCATGCATACCTCTTAAATGAGGAGTGATTACACTTCCTATTGGACCACTATAAGTTGTATCATATGAATGGCCTCCAATATTCTTATAAATTGGACATGCATTCAAACAGGAGCCGCATCGGATACAATAAAGCGCTTCTCTTGTTTTATCATTTGCTAATAATTCAGTTCGGCCATTATCAAGTAATATAACATACATTTCTTCAGGACCATCTACCTCATCAGCTTGTCTAGGACCTGAAATAATACTATTGTAAACAGTTACTTGTTGACCAGTTCCATAACTGGATAATAAAGGCCAGAATAATCCCAAGTCGTGAATGGAAGGAATTACTTTTTCAATACCCACAATAACAATATGCGTTTTTGGTATAGAAACAGATAGTCTTGCATTTCCTTCGTTTTCAGTTAATGCAATACCACCAATATCTGATATGATAAAATTAGCTCCCGAAATTCCAATTTCTGCACTTGTATATTTTTGTCTTAAATTTCTTCTTGCCACCAACGTAAGTTCCTCTGGTGTTAAATTAATGTCAGTGCCTAATTTATCAGCAAAAAGTTTAGCAACATCCTCTTTGCTTTTATGCATTGCGGGTGTTACAATATGATAAGGCGATTCTCCATCAAGTTGTTGAATGTATTCTCCTAAATCTGTTTCAACGCTTTCAACTCCGATAGATTCTAAATAATTATTCAAATGAATCTCCTCGGTGACCATGCTTTTACTTTTTACAATGGATTTGCATTTTTTTTCTTCGCAAATTTCTCCAATATAATTCAAAGCTTGTTCACTATCCTCTGCCCAAATAACTTTAGCCCCTTTTTTGGTGATTTGCTCCTCGAACTGTGTTAAATAAAAATCTAAATGTTCAACAGCTTCCCACTTTTTATTTTTTGCCAACTCTCTTACCCTTCCTAAGTCATCAAACTGCGACAATCCAACGGGCACTACTGCATTATATTTCCCAATATTGAAATTAATTTTTCTTCTATGATCAAGGTCAAAAGCTTTCTCTGTACTTTTTGTTAAAAATGAATCGGCGAAAATACTGCGCATAAAATTATTTTTTTAATAGGTGTTTAGCCGATGCGTCTAAAGCATCATAAAAGTCTTCGCCATATTTTCTGGTAATCGATTCTTTTAAAAAAACATAAGCAGGCACTTTTAATTTAACCCCTAATGAACATGCAGCTGCACATAGATCCTCTCTTGGTTCGTAATTCAAGTACTCAACATTAGGATCTGATTTGCTTTTTGTAATTTTAATAGGAAACAAATGGCAACTAATTGGTTTTTTCCAAGGGATCTTGCCGTCATTATAAGCTTGTTCAAATGCACATTTTATAATTCCTTTTTCATCCTTAAAACCATATGCACAAATTTCGCCATTAATCGTAGGCGTTACCCAACCAAATTCACGATCATATAAAAACTGGCCTACTTGTTTGACTTCCTTAATACCTTCTTTAGTCATATAAGGTTCAACCACTTTATAATACTCTTTAATATAGTCCTTTTCTTTATTTTCTAAAGGCGCACCCGCATCACCGTCCTCGCAACAGCCCCCTTTACATTTTGTCAAATCACATACAAATTGCTCCTCTACAACCTCATCACTCACCAATACTGAATCAATAATTATCATACTTAGAATTATGATGTAAAGATATAATTATTTCCAACGAAAAGTGTTTACTAAGTGGGTAAGATCCTTAAAAAGAAAAGCATTTATGGGTGCCAATGAATCTTCATTAGGAGTGGTATCAAAATACAAAGCCCCTCTAAAAAAATGATGTACCGAATCGGTTAAAAAAAACTGATAATTGGTCGCCACATCGCCCCCAATATGAAAAAACACCCCCTTAACCCCATTCTCAGTGGTGAACAACGAGTCTTCAATCAGGTTGGCTTTAATATTATGGTTGTTTGCGAAAGTATACGCGTCTTTTAATAGCGCATTAAACTGATTAGGTTTTATGTCATTATAACTAACATAAATGGTTGCGCTATTATCAGGAAAATTGATATTAAGCCACCCTTTGGTTTGTTTGTAATCACCGAAATAATTTATTTTTCTATCTATTTGTGCGTAAACTGGATATTCAAAAGTATAAGGTGCATTAACATCACTGAATAGCTGGTATTTTTTTTCCGGAAATTTAATTTTTTCATACCCTTTTTGTTTAGGCAAATAAGGGCTATTGCAGGCTAAACTAAAAATACATAATATGCAAAGTATTAGGAACCCTATTTTATACATTTTCAGATGCAATTATGGGTTGAGGATTGATGATTAATTGAATTTTTTGAATTCTATTTTTTTGTATTTCCATCACCGTAAAACTAAACTGCTTATACTTTACTACTTGTTGTACCATTGGAAATTCACCCGCCAATTCCAAAAATAATCCAGCAACGGTATCGCTCTCCCCCTTTACTGTATCAAAATAATTAGTAGAAATTTCTATAAAATTACATAAATCAATAATGGTCGTTTTTCCTTCCACTGAATAATGAAACTCGTCAATTTTTTTTATCATCGATTCCTCTTCATCAAATTCATCTTTAATATCCCCTACAATTTCTTCTAAAATATCCTCTAGTGTAATAATGCCACTAGTACCTCCAAACTCATCCACTACAATTGCAAAGTGAATTCTTTTCGACTGAAAATCTTTTAATAAATCTTCAATCATTTTTTGTTCATGAACGAAAAAGGCCGGTCTAATTAATTGATCCCATTTGAAATTTGCTGGCTCATCAATGTGCGGAAGCACGTCTTTAGTATGGATCATTCCTACGATACTATCCAAATCCTCTTTGAATACAGGAAATCTACTATAATTATACTCCTTAATATGTTCCAATAACTCATTAAATGCAATGGCTTCCTCAACGCCATAAACATCCAACCTGGTTTTCATGATTTGCTTAACCGAGATATTTCCGAATTTAACTATGCCCTTCAAGATTTTCTTTTCGTTTTCTTGTTGATTAGGTAAAGTAGTCAAATCAATTGCATGATCTAATTCCTCCATGCTATAAGTAGCTCCAAAATTTTTCTTAGCTAATTTACTTTCTATAACATTGGTATATTTAACCATGATGGCACTTGGCCATGAAAAAATAAAATAAACTACTTGAATAATGCCGCCAAAGTCTTGCGCAAATCGAATATTGTTTTGCGTTGCCATTACCTTAGGCAATATCTCTCCAAAAAATAATAATAGCAAAGTAACTGCAACTACTTTCACGATAAATTCAAAACCAGGAATATTTATTTGATCAAAAACAAATAGATCATCAATTAAAATATTCGCAATTAAAATAATACAAATATTGATGAAGCTATTGGCAATAAGCATTGAAGTGAGTAATTTTTTTGGGTCCTCTAACAATACTACAATACGCTTTAACGTTTTATTTTGCTTCGTTTTTAAATTTTGAATGTCTTTAAAGGATAAGGAAAAAAAGGCTACCTCAGATCCTGCAATAGAAAAAGAAAAAAATAAAAGCAGACTCATTAACAAAATCAAAAACGCATCTTGCTGTATTAGCGCTAAGCTGTTAATAGTTAAAAGAAGTATGTTACTCGAATGATATTCCAATTTGGATTTATTTGCAGTGGAAAGTTACCACTAATATGAGACATTTTATGATTGAAAATAATTTTGTTCGGCTAAAAAACTATTTATCGTTTTAGGAAAAGCTAATTTTTGCAAGGATTTGATAGTTGTCCAATTGCCTTTCTCTAAAACCTTTGGAATTTCTTTCAATTCAACTATGTGAAACCTAACCGTTAATTGTTGATGGGTTAACATTTGTGTATATACTTTTTGAGGCCCTTGAAGGTTCACTAATTGCCTGTCAATCATTAATTGACTGGAAAGTAGCTGATCATAAAATTGATTGTCCGCTTTTATAAGCTTATCATTTTCAACTAAATAAAATTGAAATAAGCCGGCCCAAATATCACCCATTTCCCTTTTTTGAAGTAGTACTTTATTCCCCATTTTAAAGCAGAAAAAATCAAAATACCTGTTTTTTCGATGAATCACTTTTTCCTTAATAGGCAATTGCCCAACCTTATTTAATTGATAAGCATTGCAGGAGGGACGCATGATACAGTCAGCACATAAGGGGGCCATAGGTTTACAAACAGTTGCTCCAAAATCCATGAGTGCCTGGTTATATATACCCGCCTTTTTTGTTGCTAAATTTTCATTGGCAATTTTATTGAATTGTTCCAATCCCAATTTGGTATCAATGGGGGTGTGTATACCATAAAAACGAGAAAAAACCCTGAACACATTACCATCAACGACTGCATAAGGTAAATTATATGCAAAAGAAGCAATCGCCGCTGCCGTATAAGGACCCACACCTTTTAATGCAATTAATCCATCGTAGGTGTTTGGAAAAACACCTTGAAGCTCATTCACAATATGTTTCGCAGTAAATAGTAAATTTCTACATCGATTATAATAACCCAAACCCTCCCATAGTTTAAAAACTTCATTCTCTTTCGCTTTAGCTAAATGCTGGATAGTTGGATAAGTTTCAATAAACTTTTCATAATAAGCCCACCCTTGTTCGACCCTGGTTTGTTGTAAAATAATCTCACTCAACCATATTTTATAGGGATTTTTCTCACCCTTCCAAGGCATTGGACGGTGATTCATGTTTTTATCCCATTTTAGGAGTAAATCACAGAAAATTGTATTCATTCCAAGCAAAAATCATCAAAAATGACCAAATTATGCCTGAATTATAAAATTATATCTCTGTTTATACAAAGGATTTTGTTTATATATAATATATTTATATATGTACTTGCTTAAATTTATGTGTAGATATGTAGAAAAAAATGAAAAATAAGTTGCAATTAGGTAAAATTTAATTTATTTTTAATACCGAAACCTCAAAATCAACTTCATGAGAAAATCTGATCTCATCAATCTTATCGCTTCCGAAACTGGAGTTCCTAAAGTGGATGTATTAATGACTTTAGAAAGAATGTTTAAGGAAGTAAAAGAAAGCTTGTCAAATGGCCAGAACATCTATATACGTGGATTTGGAAGCTTTATTACTAAGAAAAGAGCCGCTAAAATTGGACGTAATATCAAAAAAAATATTGCTGTTCAAATACCTGAACATTACATTCCTGCATTTAAACCTGCAAAAGAATTTGTAAATGAGGTAAAAGAAAGACGTAAGTAGTTACCTTTGCAGGAAATTTATTTACATTGAAAAAGCCTCAGCTGATTGTTGCCATCATTGCCCTATTCTCGTGTGTAATGATTTACTTTTTCGTCCCAAGAACTAATAAAACCCAGGTTACTCAAAATAATACTACTAGTTCCAATCAAGTTATAAGTACCCAAACGGTCCTTGATGGTGCCAAAACTGCTTTAAATGCTAGTCAAAAAATTTCATTACTAAGTATTGAAAATCAATTAGTTAAAGTAAAATCATCGACTGATAGCATTCAAGTTTACAAACAATTATCCCAGTTTTGGGCTGACTCTGCTCAAAGAGTCGAACCATATTTATATTATACTTACAGCGCTGCTTTGTTGGAAAATTCTGAAAAAAGCCTCACTTTTGCAGCCCAGCAGTTGGTAGATAACCTAACATCGCCGGATGCACCACCCGCAATACTTAATTGGATTGCAGTTAATGCAAAAGTTCTTTTAGAAAAAGCGTTGGTAATGAATCCTAATAACGATTCGACTAAAATAAATTTAGGTGCTTGTTATTTGTTTGGAAATATTTCAGACAATCCTATGCAAGGCATTTTAAAAGTGAAAGAGGTAGTTGATAAAAATCCTCAAAATATTTACGGTCAAATGATGTTAGGATTAGGTGGTAAAAAATCAGGTCAATATCCAAAAGCAATTGAACGATTTACATCCATTTTAAAATTAGCGCCAACGAATTTGGAAGCAATGGTAAATTTAGCGGAATGTTATGAGCTAACGAACCAACCAGCTTTAGCGATTGAATGGTATACTAAAATGAAAACATTGGTAAACAATCCAGGAGCTAAAGAAGCCATTGAAAAAAGAATAAAGGAGCTGAAGAAAATGAAATAAAGAA
>Ga0114975_10001650_pt1 | contig 15749 bp, 12 predicted proteins | sample S_130626_EF_Meta_FD_87031 | JGI IMG/M metagenome (GOLD analysis project Ga0114975, IMG submission 87031) | Freshwater microbial communities from Lake Simoncouche, Canada to study carbon cycling - S_130626_EF_MetaG | ecosystem: Environmental > Aquatic > Freshwater > Lake | place: Lake...
ACTGGCTACGACGGAGCAACAGGTGCAACTGGTTATGATGGCAGTACAGGCGCTACTGGCTACGACGGAGCAACAGGTGCAACTGGTTATGATGGCGCTACAGGCGCTACTGGTTATGATGGCAGTACAGGTGCGACTGGATATGATGGCAGTACAGGTGCGACTGGATATGATGGCAGTACAGGCGCTACTGGCTACGACGGAGCAACAGGTGCAACTGGTTATGATGGCGCTACAGGCGCAACTGGCTACGACGGAGCAACAGGTGCAACTGGTTATGATGGCGCTACAGGCGCAACTGGATATGATGGTGCTACTGGTGCAACTGGATATCAAGGTGCAACTGGTGCAACAGGCTACGATGGTGCTACTGGTGCAACAGGATTAATAGGTACTACTGGTGCAACTGGATATGATGGTTCTACAGGTGCAACTGGTTACGAAGGTGCTACTGGTGCTACTGGATTGACTGGTACAACAGGTGCTACTGGCTTAGGTGCTACCGGTGCTACTGGTTTAACTGGTGCTACTGGTGAGAAAGGTACTAGTACTAGTCTATTCTTATACAAATCAAATACAGGTTCTACTTCAGGTGATCCAGGTAATGGTTATATTCTTTGGGATACAGCTACTCAGATTGATGCAACTTCAATTAACATCAGTCATTTAACTGATGATGGCATTGACATTGATGTATTCTTATCCTTACTTGCTGCAACAGAAACAATTCTTATACAAGATCAAAACGATAGTGCTAACTATCAAAATTTCATTATAACAGGAGCTCCTACTAACAATGCAGGATATTGGACAGTACCAGTTGATTCAACTGGGTCAGGCGGAACTGGTACTACTAACTTTGCTAACAATCATCCACTATTCTTAGCATTAGTTAATGGTATTCAAGGTGCAACGGGTCCACAAGGTTTAACTGGTACGACAGGTGCTACTGGATTAACAGGTACTACTGGATTGACAGGTACGACTGGTGCCACTGGATATACTGGCACTACTGGTGCAACTGGTTTAACAGGTACAACTGGTGCAACTGGATTGACTGGCACTACTGGTGCAACTGGTTTAACAGGTACAACAGGTGCAACTGGATTAACAGGCAGTACAGGTGCTACTGGATTGACTGGCACTACTGGTGCTACTGGTTTAACAGGTGCTACTGGATTAGGTGCAACTGGTTTAACAGGTGCTACAGGTCTTACAGGAACTACAGGTGCTACTGGATTGACTGGCACTACTGGTGCTACTGGCCCTCAGGGTATAGTAGCACAATCAACAGCCCCAGCAAATACAAATGTTCTATGGGTAGATACAACTGCTACAGGATCAGCAGGTGCTACTGGTTTAACAGGTGCAACTGGCGCTACAGGTATAACAGGAGCAACAGGTCTACCTGGAACTACAGGAGCAACAGGTCTAACTGGAACTACAGGAGCAACAGGTCTAACTGGAACTACAGGAGCAACTGGTTTAACAGGTACAACAGGTGCTACTGGATTGACTGGAACTACAGGAGCAACAGGTCTAACTGGTACAACAGGTGCTACTGGATTAACAGGTACAACAGGTGCTACTGGATTGACTGGAACTACAGGAGCAACAGGTCTAACTGGAACTACAGGAGCAACAGGTCTAACTGGAACTACAGGAGCAACTGGTCTAACTGGAACTACAGGAGCAACTGGATTGACCGGTGCTACTGGTATATCAGGATTGGGCGGTAGCAATACTCAAGTTATATTTAATGACGCAGGTGTTGCTAACGGTAGTGCTAACTTAACATTTGACAAAACAACTAACTATCTAACAGTTGGTGGGGGCAGCGGCGGTAATTTAACTGGCGCTAATGTAATATTTGCTAATATATTCACAAGTAATATCGCTACTGGTACAGCACCGTTAACAGTTAGTTCAACAACTACTGTTGCTAATCTAGCGGCAGCAACTGCAACTACAGCAGGAACCGTAACAACAGCCGCTCAAGGCAATATCACAAGTGTTGGCACATTAACATCACTTGGTGTAAATGGCACAGTAACCGCAGTAGCATTTACTGCTAATACCGGTGTATTCACTGGCAATGGCAATGGATTAAGTTCATTGGTTGGTGCTAATGTCACTGGTACAGTAGGTAGTGCAACTAATGCTGCTGCATTATTACAAAACACATCTACGTCTACAACTGTATACCCAACATTCTCTACTTCATCTGCAAATGGCAATTCATCTGCGGTAATCAGTACTAGTATTAGTGCTAATTTAAGTAATGCATCTATTACAGCAACAACGTTTGTTGGAGCATTATCAGGTGCAGCAACTACTGCTGGTACAGTAACAACGAATGCACAACCAAATATCACTAGTGTTGGCACATTAACTGGATTGACACTAAGTGGTAATGTTAACATGGGCACCAAGAACATAACAAGTCTTGCTGAACCAGTAGCATCTACTGATGCTGCTACTAAAAACTATGTTGATACTACAGCACAAGGGCTTGATCCTAAAGCATCAGTAGTATACGCTACAACAGCAACATTATTTGGTAATGGTGGTACTGGATATACTTATAACAATGGAACAAGCGGTGTTGGCGCAACATTAACTAATAGTGGAACAACTGCTGGTTTAACTCTTGACGGTGGTAATACACCAACAGTTGGTGATCGTATTCTTGTTAAGAACGAAGCAGGTGCGTTTACTACTAACACAGCGCAATCAGCAGCATTCAATGGTATCTATACAGTAACAACAGTTGGTACAGCTAGTGTTGCATGGGTATTAACTCGTACTACAGACTTTGATGCAGGCACTGAAATGCCAGGCGCATTTGTTTTTGTTGAAGCCGGAACTACTAATGCTGACACAGGATGGACATGTACAACAAATAGTCCAATTACTGTAGGTACAACATCAATTACGTTTGTTCAATTCTCTGGTGCAGGTACATATAGTGCAGGTACAGGATTAACATTAACTGGTTCAACATTTAGTGTTAATGCAAGTCAAACACAAATTACAAGTGTTGGTACACTAACATCATTGGGTGTAAGTGGTACAATTACAGCAGCAAACATAACAGCAAACACAGGCGTATTTACTGGTAATGGTAATGGATTAAGTTCTATTGTTGGTGCTAATGTGACCGGTACTGTACCAAGTTCAACTAGTGCAACAACTGCCGGCACAGTAACCACAGCAGCACAACCAAACATTACAAGTGTTGGTACACTAACATCATTGGGTGTAAGTGGTACAGTAACAGCAGTAGCATTCACAGCTAACACAGGCGTATTTACTGGTAACGGTAATGGACTAAGTTCTATTGTTGGTGCTAATGTGACGGGTAATGTAGGTAATGCATTAAATGCATATGCAGTAGCAGGTGGTAATGTTTCAGGTGCAGTAGCATACGCAACAACTGCAAATAGTGTGGCAGGCGGCAATGTTAGTGGTGCAGTCGCAACAGCAACAGCAGCAATAACAGCAATCACTGTAACTACTAATGCTCAACCAAATATTACTAGTGTTGGTACGTTAACTACATTGATAGTTGGTAATGCTACTGCTAATAGTACTTTTGGTAATGGAACTATTACTGCAACTGGTAACGTCACTGTTGGCAACCTAATAGGTGTTCATGCAAATGGCAACTCAAACGTTAATATTGCAACTGCAAATGGAAATGTAACAATTGCAGCAGTCGGTAATACAACATTAACAGTTACAGGCACTGGTGCTAACATTGCAGGTACTGCTAATATATCTGGTAACGCTAACGTAGGCAACATAGGTGCTGCAACTGCTATTTTTACAACAGGCAATATTACTACAGTCAATAGCGGATTATTACAAAATGGTACATCTAATGTAACTATTGCTTCAGGTGCAAATGTATCAATATTCACTGCTGGCAATGCAACAGCACAATTTGTTGTCACATCAACAGGTGCTAATATTTTTGGTACTGCTAACGTTGTTGGCAATGCTAACGTTGGTAACATTGGTGCTACTCAAGGTATATTCACTACAAGTGCTAATATTCCATTAATCAACAGTGGTAATAGTAACATTACACTAACCGCAAATGGTAATATTTCTACATACATTACTGGTAATGCTACTGCTCAATTAGTAGTTACTGCTACCGGAGCAAATATTGCTGGATATGCTAACGTAGTTGGTAACATTATTGCGGGTAACGTAGGGATAGGGGTTACAAGCACTACAAACCCATTAACAGTCGCAGGAACAGCAAACGCAGCTTACACAAACTCAAAAGGTATTGTTGTAAATTATGTAGGCTCTAGCACAAGCGTTATTGTTCCAATAGGATTTAGTTGGTCATCTTCAATTTCAACCCAAAATCCCTATTGGGGTATGGGGTTAATCCCAATTAGTTTTGGTGCAGGAACAGGAGACTTAGGCTTTTACACTGGCGGCTCAGAACGTATGCGTATCGACTCCAGCGGTAACGTAGGTATAGGGAATACTGCACCAACTAATACATTAAGTGTAACCGGTACAGCATATGTTAGTGGTAATTTATCAGTTGCTAACGTTACTGCATCCGGATATTACATACGTTCAGTCGGTACTGGTATATCAGCGGCAGGAACAGTTCAAGCAAATGCCACAGCATTAACTAAAGAGATGAATATTGTTTCTACAGTGGCAAGTGGTGCTGGTGTAGTATTGCCAACAGCAGTAGCAGGTATGGCAATAATTATAACTAACACTAGTGCTAACAGTTTATTAGTATATCCAGCTAGTGGTGCAACAATTAATTCATTAGGAGGAAATGCAGCATATACGCAAGGATCAAATGCTACATTACAATTCATAGCACCTACTACTACACAATGGTACACAGTTGGTGCTACATCCGCATAAATAGAGTAGATTAATAAATGTCCGTACTAAAATATCATAACACAAACACAAGCACATGGGATCCAGCAAGTCTTGGTGATCAGGGTGCAACAGGTGCTACTGGACCCGGTGGCGCAACAGGTGCTACTGGACCAGTTGCTGCAACCGGTGCTACTGGTTTAACTGGTGCAACAGGTACCGGTGGCGTAAAAACTACTCTTTACACTATGACGGCAGGAACCAACCGGCTGACCGCTTCAATGGCAGGCGTGGTAATTATTGACAACACAGCCGCTGTATCATCAATATATTTGCCAGATGCTACAACATTGACTAGTACTACCGCATTGTTTCAGTTAAAAATGTTGCCAACTGCTACTACGGTTAATGTATACACCTACAGCGGGACTTTAATAGGGCAGGTATACGCAGCGTTTCCCGGATATTCACAAAATTCTTCCATTTATAACGTGGTGGCTGCTAGTTCCGTTACTGAAACTAGGGTAATGCAAGAGTTTTACACATTCAATTGTGTGGACTACACGACTGTTAATGGTAAATGGACGCTAGGAGCATCTAATCTAAATGCATGGCAAAAAGTATCAACTGCAAATACTTCTACCATTAACTCCGCATATGAAATGTCGGCTTGGAGGCAGATGACTTCAATATATTATTTGTCTTTGTATACTGGGGGTGCTCCATATTATGGATATGTTCAGTTAAATAGATATAATCCATCTACTCAAGATTTCACTACAATTTCGAGTGCTTTGCAAGTAGGTTCTTCCACATACAATGGCAGGGGTATGCTAATAAAAGTCACTGATACTACTGCATGGATTTGCATCACCGCCAGTGAAAACTACATCGTCACCATAAGCCCATCTTCAATATCTATATCTAGTAGTTTTTCGTTCTCCAACCCAAATAATGCTTACGCTCCCGGGCAAATTAAGGCAGGATGGTATATATCCGATAACAAAGTCATAGTTGGTTTTCAAAATTCTGCTCGTGGTGTTTCATTGGCGGTTGCTACTATTTCCGGTACATCTATTAGCATCGGAAGTCAATTAATATTGAGTGACTTTGACAATAATAATGATGCGTTATATTCTTATAACTCTCAAGTCGCCGTAGGTGTAATATCTACTACAAGGATAGTAGCTTGGGTTATTGGACTTTACAACAGTGGCAGTTTTACTCAAGGCGCAGAGGTTCGCGGTTCTTCCATAACAATTTCTGGAACAACATTAACCGCAAACTCTACCACTCAGGCTTATCCTAGCAGTGATATCAATACTTACCCGATCTTTGATTCTCAGTATGGGTTCAATGCCATTGATTTATCAGTAGACACTACTAATAAATTAATTGGTTGCACTACTAAAAATTATTATTATAATAATAATGCGGGTATGTATGCGTATTGTACATACTCTGATTCTAATTCGACTTTGAGTTTTTCATACACTGGATATACACCATATAGTGTTAGTAATTATTATTGGTCAGGCACAGCAGCCTATGCTGGGGCAACTTATTTTATAACATATACTGGTAGTTTAAGGGCATTTATTATTTCTGGTTCTTATACTGCACTACAAACTTATTCTGGTTATGTTGGATTCACTCCGAGTTACTGTTATCAATATGGGCCTTTGCTTACTTATATGTATGACGCTAGTACGATGTTAGTGCCCACTTATCAAAATGGAACCGGACTTAAAATTCAAGTATTAACGATCAATTCAACACCGGGGATATCAACATGATATTAGTACATGAAAACAAAGTCATAGCCACTGAATTCCTATTAGAAGGTAGAGTCTATAGATGTCCGGGGTTAGATGTTGTTGCTAGCGATGACATTAAAGAATTAGACCTAGTCGCTAAAGTAGGAAACATAATCCGCAATGGAGTAGTAAGCCCTAGCGCAGAGCAATTGCGAGAACACCGTGATAAATTGTTGGCAGATTCTGACTGGACTCAAGTTGCTGATTCACCGGTAGACAAAGCAGCATGGGCTACTTATCGTCAAGCATTAAGAGACCTGCCTTCTTCCCCTGATTTCCCATGGGACACTGTTTGGCCTACACAACCTTAAAAATATAATTAAAGAATAAAATGTCCGTACTAAAATATTATAATACAAACACAAGCACATGGGATCCAGCAAGTCTTGGTGATCAGGGAGCAACTGGTGCTACTGGGCCAAGTGGTGGAACTGGACCAACAGGTGCTACTGGTTTAACCGGTGCAACAGGTTCAAGTGCTGCAGGGGGTTCTTTAATTTTGTTGCAAACGGTTACTGGTTCCGGGGTAGATACAGTAGACGTTACTGGCAATTTTACTTCAACATATAAATTTTATAAACTATACATTACAGCAACATTCAGCGGATCAACTAATGTATATTTTAGATTTTTTATCAATGGCTCTCTTAACACAGATTCAGCATACGGAGCGGCTCTGGTCACTTTTAATGGTACTTCGACCTCGTTTAATTCGTCCAGCGGTTATTCATTTGTTGACACCGTAGCAGGTGGTAAATTAAACAGTTATGAAATAACAATTTCGAATCCAACCCAAGTCGATGATCGAAACCCTATTTACTATGTGAGTCAATGCGCCTACGAAGCACAACGCTCTGGGTCATACGGATATGGCTATCAAGGAACAACCGGAACTGCTGGTCAACGGGCACTTACAGGAATAAGAGCATCGTCTTTTGGGACCAATGGCACTTGGACTGCAAAACTTTATGGAATAAAGGAGTCTTAAAATGACAAGATACAAAGCAACACCGGAAGGCGTAGTCCCATTTACTGCTGAAGAAGAGGCACAAGCAGATATTGATGCTGCATATATTGTTGCACTAAAAGCAGAAAAAGAACGCACCGAATACCAACGTGACCGTGCTGCGGAATATCCACCAATGACTGATTATATTGATGGCATAGTAAAAGGTGATCAATCACAAGTACAGGCTTATATTGATGCTTGTCTTGCAGTTAAAGCAAAATATCCTAAACCTTAAAGAAGTAATATATGGGAATATCATTCGGACCAATGCGTATATCGGGATTTACTGCGGTAATTGAACCAACCGGTCAACAGGCATATACTACACCAGGGACATATACATGGGTTGCGCCTACAGGTGTAACTAGTGTAAGTGTTGTTTGTGTAGGTGCAGGTGGCGCAGGGAATCCAGGATATTATGACGGGACAAATACGATACTTGCTGGCGGTGGTGGCGGGGCATTGGCATATGTAAATAATTTTACAGTAATACCGGGGCAAGGATATACAGTTGTTGTCCCGTCACTTAATAGTGGGGCTAATGTCCGTGATGCTAGTTTCAATACTACTACATGTGCAGCAGGTGGAGGATTAGACAGTCCAATTGGCACTGCTAGTGGTGGCGCCGGGGGAAGTGTTATTTACGGCACAGGATATTCCGGCGGGGCAGGCGGAAGCCCGGGTTACGGAAATTATTGGGGCGGTGGAGGTGGCGGAGCAGGTGGGTATTCAGGCGCTGGCGGCAATGGATTTGGTCAAAATTCCGATAGTGTAAATGGTGCCGGACAAGCTGGCGCAGGGGGTGGAGGTGGGGGCGGTGGTGCTGGCCCTCAGGGATGGGGATTTGGAGGTGGAGTTGGAATTTTAGGACAAGGTAGCAATGGTGCAGGCGGCTATTGGACGGGCTATGTCGCAGATATTACAAACGGTGGCGGTGGTAGTGGAGGAAACAAATACACCACAGATCCATTTGTTTTAAATACATACGGTGGAGGTATGCGCGGTGGAGTAAATAGTTTTGCAATCCCCGGTGCAGTTCGTATTATCTGGCCAGGAACATCTCGTCAATTCCCATCAACAAATACACAGAATCTGTAAGTCATCAACAACCTTCAATCAAAACGATAAATACTATAATAAGGAAGTATTATGGTAACACTAGATTTATTGACACACATGTGTCCCCGAACAAAATCAAGTATTCTTGAGGGATACTTAGAACCACTAAACACAGTGGCTGAATACTATGACATGAATGTTAATCCAGCAAGATTGGCAGGCTTTCTAGCACAAACAGCACATGAATCTGGTGGATATACTGCTATTAAAGAAAATTTAAACTATAGTGCTAAAGGGCTACGTGGTACATTTGGTAAATACTTTCCCAACGATGAACTAGCAAATCAATATGCTAAAAAGCCAGAACGTATTGCTAATCGTGTTTATGCTAATCGTATGAGTAATGGACCAGAAGAATCAGGTGACGGCTATCGCTTCTGTGGCCGTGGATTAATTCAATTGACAGGTCGTGCTAACTATACTAAATTTGCAGCAGACTTGGGTATGAGTTTAGAAGATACAATAACTTACTTAGAAACGCCAAACGGTGCTGTAGCAAGTGCTGGATGGTTTTGGGATAATAACAAACTAAATCAATACTGTGATAGTGGTGATTTTGTAACATTAACTAAACGTATCAATGGTGGTACAATTGGTTTAGAAGATAGAAAGCATCATTACGAATTAGCGATGCATTATTTAACAAGTTAATATGGCACAACCAACTTGGATTACCCCCGCAGGTTCTATAGGAACTTATCCCTATGGATATACTATGACTTTTTTGGTTTCAGCCACTCCAGTGGATCCGGCAGCTACAATAACATATACTTTATTATCCGGATCACTTCCTACTAATCTAACATTGAAAACAAGTAACGGATTAATAAGTGGTGTACCTACACTAGTTACACAAAATACTACAACTTCATTTACTATTCGTGCAACTGATAACTTGGGTAATATACGTGACAGGACGTTTAGCATAACCGTGTCAGGGACTGCTGTACCACAATTTACCACTCCCGCTGGTTCGTTGAAAAATGTAAACGATAGCACATGGACACAAATTCAAGTACAATACGCTAATCCTGATACGACAAATAATGTAATAGTTGATTTGCAAGAAGGACTATTACCTCCGGGGCTTGAATTATCTGAATCAGGGCTTATTCAAGGTTATGCACTCCCGCCAATAATTAATTTAACACTACCCACTGTAACAACTGTAGCATTGTCATCAAGTTCAACTACTGATTATATTTCATGTTTTGACAATTCTATAAACAGTACTATGATAGGAAGACCGGTTGTATTTACTAATACATTCGGGGATATTGTATCTAATCAAACTTACTATATAAGAGATGTTAATACATCAAATAATTCATTTTCAATATCTGCTACTGAATTTGGTACTGCATTACCATTGGCCGATGCGTCGGGCACAATGAATGTTACGTTACCGAGTATCTCTACCGGACAACCCACAAAAAGAACATATTCATTTGTGTTAAGACTATTAAGCCCACTTGGCGGCAATATTGCTTCTTATTCAATTACTGTTATTAATCAAAACTTGCCCTTAAGTCAAGGGGGTACATTAGGATTACAGCCTAATACTAGACCACCAACTATATTAAATACAAGACCATTAGTTATTGCTCCAACTGATAATGATCCATATTATGGTTATTATATTTTACCACCTATCCCGCCTACACAGGCTGCACAAATAGGAACAATTCAAAGTGATAACTACTTTGCATTTAAAGTGTTAGGCTACGATTTTGATGGAAATAATTTAGAATATATATTCTCTAACTTGCCAAGTTGGATGTCAGGTAATTCAACTACAGGATGGTTGACTGGATATCCTATATTAGATGTAAAGAGTATAATTAATTATAATTTTACAGTAAGCGTGAGAAAAGTAAATAGCCCATCTATAACATCAGGTAATTTTAATTTCTCACTTACATTAAGTTTTGATATATTAGGTAATATTATATGGATTACTACTGAAAATTTAGGGACTGTTTACAACGGTAGTATCAGTACATTAAAAGTTGAAGCAGTATCTGACACAGAAGATTTACAATATAGATTAACTTCAGGATCATTACCTCCTGACTTAGAATTGTTATCTAACGGAGAAATAATAGGTATTATAGCGGATCAACCTACATCACAAATGTTAGATGCATCCACTACTACTAATTTTAGTTTCACAGTACAGGCATATTCAACTACATATAATTCAATATTTTCTAGTAAAACATTTGAAGTAAATGTATATCAAGAATATAATCAACCAACTGACATATTGTACATAGAAGCATCGCCTAGCATACAGGATAGACAACTTCTTAATACATTATTAGATAATGACGCTCTAATAGACCCTCTATTATTATATAGACCAACTGACGTTCATTTTGGAAAAGCTACTAATGTTATATATGAACATGCGTATGGAATATATGCTAGTGATATAAATCAATATATTGCAGCAATACAAAGAAAAAATCACTATTGGAGAAATATTACTTTAGGTGAATTAAAAACTGCGGTGGCAAAAAATGATGCAGGCGAGATTATATATGAAGTGGTGTATAGTGAAGTAATAGATAACTTAGTTAATCCGTCCGGTGTAAGTGTTCCTGCTGAAATAAACTGGCCTCGCCCAATAGATTTAAATTTAGGGGCATGGTATACTAGTGTAACTAATATTTTTACAAGCTATTATTTTGGTCAACCGGGAAGTACGTTAAGTGTAACTGCTACTGCTGCCACAACCAATCAGATTACTTGCGGTTCAACTGTGGGTTTATTGTCAGGTAGACAAATAATGTTTTCCGGCACTACTTTTGGAAACATTGAAGCAGGTACTACTTATTATGTTCTTAGTGTTGATAGTACAACTGAATTCACGGTATCTACTACCCCCTACAATGGGACTGCTATGGTATTAACTACTGATACAGGTTTGATGGATTGTATTATATATGAGCCTACATTCTATACCAGTTTAACTCCGGGCTATGCTATAACGTTATATCCTAATAGTTTGTTCAATATGCGTAATCAAGTAGCCGATGTATTAGGACAAGTGTATAATAGTACATTATTACCGCAATGGATGACGAGTCAACAAGAAAATGGTAGTACATTGGGATATACTCAGGCTTGGGTTATATGTTATACAAAACCAAGAGAAACCGGTGGAATAAGTCCTGCGGAAGTTATAAAAACAAATATAGAAACAAATTGGGGATATACAAACGCACAAGGTAACTTTGTACATTACTCATTGAATCAAATTAATTTTGAACTTGATAGATTTACCGTTAATAAGAGTGCTACATATGATTGGGATAATGGATTAAACCCACCTGCTTGGACCGGACTACCAAGTGCTACCCCTACTCCCAATCCATTAAATAGCCAAGATTTTTATGTGTTATTCCCTAGACAAACTATTTTACCGGACGAATCACAATACTAAATATATATATAACGGAATAAAAACATGAGTACAATCAACACAACCGCAATAAATGTAAATTACCCTGTCCCGGGCGTTAACAATAACAGCCAGGGATTCAGAGATAATTTTGCTTCTATCGTAAACAATTTAAATGCCGCCGGCAATGAAATAACTGACCTACAAAATAAAGTTGTAGTTAAACAAGCATTACTAGGCACTACAATTAATAATGATATGGCTAATACACTTATCAGTAATGCAAGTACACGTGGCTTTAGAGCAACAACTTATAATTTAGGTAACGCATTAGCCGGTACTGTACTAGTTGATGTGTCATTAGGTGATGTACAGTATGGAACAGTTGCTGCAAATACTACAATCAATTTTGGTAGTTGGGCACCAACTGGTACTCAAAGCAATGTGCAACTAAATCTATCAGTTTCAAATGCTAATGCTGTAATCAGTTTTCCAAGTGAATTAGTAATCTCCAATGATGATGGTGTTATGTTACTTGAAAACTTTGCTAATATTGGTACTATACCAACTGTTACAGTACCAAATGGAGTAACACAACTTAACTATTTGATAAGTTCAACTGATTGCGGCAACACATTGTATATTCAACCAATCAATAGACCAAGACAATCAACTCAGATTCAACAAAAACTTATTTCCCCTAAAGGATTTCAAGGTGATGTTAATGGTGATATCGCAGTTGGGCCATCGTTTAATCAATTATCTGTGTTATCGTCAAATACAGGAATGTCTCTGTCTACCGTAGTGATTTCAAATACTTCAGGTGGGTTTACTTGTAGTGCGACATCATTACCATTAGCAGTGGATCAACAATTGAGAATATCTGGAACTGCAGGTGGCACAGGTAGTATCAGTGGGTATTCAGATCCTAGTACATATTATATTATAGCTACCAATGGAACAACTAACTTTCAATTATCAACTACTAGCGGCGGCTCAAACATTACAACAACAACCGGAACACCTACTGGTTTAACATATAAAGTTAATAATGGATATTTAAATGTAGCAGATACTACTCAACTATATACCGATTTGCCAATTGTATTCACTGGTACTAGTTTTGAAGCTAATATCACTAGCGGTGCTACATATTATGTTAGAAATGTTTCTGCTAATACATACTTTACAGTTTCATCAACTATTGGTGGTGCCAATGTAAACTTGGCAGGCGGGTCTGGTACAATGTATGCAAACCCAGTGTCGTATGTATATGTCGCTACAGACTCATATAATTCTTCATCATACGGAACATCAGTAACACAAACATATGCTAATGGCATGATAACCTTAAGTGGCAATACTGGAAGTTTAGCAAATAATGCCCCAATCATTTTTGCTGCTAATATGGGAGGATTAGTTTCAAACACTGTTTATTATGTTAAATCCTTCTCCGGCGCCAATATTACAGTAAGTTTAAGTAGATCAAATGGAGTAGCAGATACTACCGTTGTCCTATCTGGTAATACTACTGCAACAACTGCAACATTCTATGTTGGCAATGATATCTGGAAAAGAATCGCACTATCTTCTTGGTGATAAATATTTGAATGGAACATCCATTCTTAGATAAGAAAAAACTGGCCGAAAAGACATTAGAGGAAATCCAGACTGATTTAACCGGTCTGATGAATAAACTAACCTTTGCTTCTCGTACAGGTAATAGGCCATTAATTAATCAGCTTCATATGGTAATTGAAACGTATCGTAATGAAGCCAGCAAAAAACTTGACGATGTTATGAAAAAACAAAACATTCAAGGTCAAGTATCAATACAAAAAGAGGATCAAATTGGCAACAAAAATAGAACGTGAATTCGCATTCCAAGCTGGGGTTTATTTTGAAGGTGAATTCTTAATGACCATATATGAACTTGCATTAAAAATGGAAGTTGATACAGCATCTATTAAAGAACAGAATATAGCAATGGACAGAATACATTACTTCTTGCATGAATGTTTGGGTAATAGTATCTTTGTACAAGATTCAGAAAAAAAAGCTATAGAAAAGTATATGCAAGCTGATATCAAAGTCTGTACATTACCTGACGAACCATATGATCAAATCATAACCATATTATTATTGCTTAAACTAAATGCAATAACAGAAGGCAAACTGCATATTACCGATATTTCACTTATGTCTGGGTTAAGTGATGATGTTAAATTTGTATATGACATAGAAAATGTGTCTAATCACCCATTTGGTAATAAGGGCTGGTGGAGTGATAGTTCTACTAATATGTCAGATATAACCAAATCTAACAAAAAGGATAAAATTGTTAGACTGGTAAAACAACATTCTGATTGGTGGAGCGTTGGGTTAGATTGGGAACAAAAAGAATATACCACTACTGAAATTATTTTTAGTAATGACCATGAAAAACAACCATTATAGTTGATTTACACAAAAGTCTATGTTATAATACATAGATGAAAATTGATAATTATGGACAAATAATTCTCACAGAAGATGATCTGTGTGATTTGTATATGAGTGATCCAGCCCGCACCATTAAAGATTGTCTTGTAGATAAGCAAATAAATCTGGACAGTACGCACATCTTTCTCTCAGAAGAAAATCTACCTACATTAGTAGAATACATAGATAAAAAATTATCAGTTGAAGAATTTGATAAAGAAAATCAATCTCAGTGGCAAATGCCCGTAGAATACTACGAAATGGATATTGCTAAATGGGTATTAGATCAATGTAAAAACGAAGAAGAACTGCAACGTGCAGGCAACGAATTAATAAAATTCCATGATAGGGATATGTTCCCATTATTGAAGTATTTAAAATATCTAGTTGACACAATGCGTAGAAACAATATTGTATGGGGCGTAGGTCGTGGTAGTAGTGTAGCAAGCTATGTATTGTATTTGATTGGAATTCATCGTATAAATAGTTTGTACTACCAATTATCGGTAGATGAATTTTTAAAATAAGGAGATTAAAATGGCTATAGTTAGATCCGCAATGGGAAAAAGTGTTGATATGTCAGCACTAGTATCCAAAAATGAAAAAACAAGAGCAGTGGGTAATGTTAAAAATCTAAATGCACGTGGTGATACCATTGATGCATTTGGTAAAGTTATCAAACCCGTGACTGAAAAGGTAAATAATGCATACAGCAAAACAGTAGGTAATCGTTCTGCTCAACCGCTAAAAAGACCTAGACCAACAATTCAACCAGATTCTGCCCCTACCCCAACACTTGATTTGATTGAGTTAACCCCAGAAGAATTGGAATTGGAAGAATCGTTTAATGATGATTTGGAAGTTGAACAAATCAAAGCCAAAGAAACAAAGAAGAAATAACATGGAAGAAAAGAAATTAGCATTTGACCCGCATAAATTCACTAAAGACCAATTCAGACCAATCGGCGCACATATCATTGTTTATGATATGAGTTTTGATGTTCGTATTACCACTAGTGGTATACTATTACCAAATGATGATATGAAAAGT
>Ga0114975_10001651_pt1 | contig 15743 bp, 22 predicted proteins | sample S_130626_EF_Meta_FD_87031 | JGI IMG/M metagenome (GOLD analysis project Ga0114975, IMG submission 87031) | Freshwater microbial communities from Lake Simoncouche, Canada to study carbon cycling - S_130626_EF_MetaG | ecosystem: Environmental > Aquatic > Freshwater > Lake | place: Lake...
CCGGCAGGGCCAGTAGCTCCAGTAGCGCCTGTTAAACCAGTTCCGCCAGTAGCTCCAGTTGGGCCTTGTGGGCCAGTCGCTCCTGTAGTACCGGCAGGGCCAGTAGCTCCAGTAGCGCCTGTTTCTCCGCGTCCACCTTGTATGCCAGTTACTTGTGATGAAATTTCAGTAATTACATCAGTTGTTTCGATTGTGGCTGTGCTGTCATTAACTTGAACAACAGTTGTAACTGTGTCGGTTACTTCAATTGTGGTACTCAAGCTACGCTCGTTTCCCCAATAACAGTTAGTGTGCCACGCAAAAGCCAAGTCACATAAGTACCTGATGTCAATTTAAGGTTGTAATTGTATGGCCCAGATGGTGTAGATGTTGTAGATGCAGCCGTAATTGTCACTGCCACTGTTCCTGCAGCCCCACCCAATGTTGGAGTAATTGTAAATAACACAGTGTCCTCTGGAATAGTCTTAACCTCAAATACGCCAGTATATCCAGTCCAATTTACGGCAGTGCCATTAGTTTTGACAGTCCATGTTTTTTCAAAAGTTGCGCCCTGATAAAGGGTTAAATCATCTACGCCCGGTTCAATCATGCCTACATCTTAACCTATGCAGAGATAATTACTGGCAGTGTTTGAGGGGCTGTTGCGTGTCCAGCCGCCATAACTAAAGCAACTGCAGCTGTGATAGGTACTTGTGCCGCTCTGCGAGCAATGCGCCAGCCACCATCAGATGCTGGCCGTCTAGCACATGACACCAAATGCTGATGAAGTGTTGGCTGACCGGGATGTACGAATAATCCTTGTTGCATGGCATTTAATGTCTGGTCACACATAATGCTAAAGCCAGCAGATGCCCATGGTGTCGGCTCGGTAGCCACGCCAGCTTGTGCCAGCCTTGGCGCAATGTAACCAGCAGTATTTGGATCATAGGCAAACTTACGAGGGTTATACCTGCGTGTTAACTTAGCAATTTCCCCTGTCAATTCTAGATCATTGATACCTCCGTCTTTTTGCCATTCATGTAGGAATACAGCCATGCCCTCAGGTCGCTCTTGAATTGTGACTAGGCAAGCAAGTTCACGATTGAATGAAAGGTCTAATGCCATGTAGGTAGGTAGTCCGTCCTCAAGGCTTACATCCTTTTCGCCCTCATTCCAACTGTCCATTGGCCATGGTGAATCGATAGCATCTACCCACATACATAGGCTTTCAGTCTTAAAAGCATCCTTAGTGTCAAATATTGACGCATCCCTAATAGTTTCAATGCTTACTGTGTGTCCGATTGCAGGATTAGCCATTAACCATGCCTTTTCATCATTTACATTTGAACCGGGTGGCGCGCTCCATTCGTAGTAGCCCATTCGAGGTGATGCAAATGTCAAAGCCCTTGCGCGTTGCTCATTAAGTACAGTGCTGTTTAGATCGCCAGCATTAGATGTCCAATAAACTTGAGCATTTGGTCTAGCGCGTGTAATTGGTGTTACGGCTTGCCAAGTTGCTACATCAATTTCTCGTAACTCATCTACATAGAGCAAATCGGCTGTCGATCCGCGTGGGCCCTCACTGGTCGCAGCTCTAATTGCGTACTTGCGTAACCTTTCACATTTACCTGTACATGCTTTCGGGTAGTGATGGCAGTACACCTCTAATTCCTCTTGACCGTTAGTTCGGGATACGCGCTTAATCCGTTTACGCATCCAGTCAAGGCTTTCGGCCATGTCTACAGTCTGTTTGAAAGTATCTAATGACAGTTGGCGTGTTTGTGACATTGCAATAGTGCTTTTCTCACCAAAGATGTACAGCCCGGCAAGGATACGCATACGCATCATGTGGGTCTTGCCCTGCTGGCGGCTAACTAACACCCCTATTTGGGAGCGAGCCCAACTGCCGTCTTTGTTTACCCTTAGCGCATCATCTAGTACATACTTTTGCCAAGGCAGTAAAGGCACACCCAGTTCATCCGCTAGCTGGCCGATTAGTGGCCCTGCTGTTGGCAGCTTTAGTGGTGGACTTTGGATTCTTGGTTTTGACGAGCCGTAGGAAATCCCCGACATATTCTGTCCCATCATGTTCATCTGTCTTTTTGCTGGCAGTGCGTGTTTCAGTAGTTAGATGTAATTGCTGTAAGACAGTTAAGAATCTACCACTTAACGCAGTTAGATCTTTGAGATCAGCGCCCATGTCAAATGCCGTATCTAGTGCCAAGGCAACGCGCCGGGCAAGCGTGACGGCAGCCATGTCTGCTGGGTCAATCCATTTGGCAGCTGCGATTGCAGATTCCAATGATAGATAGCATCCAATTGGGACTATCTCGGTAACTTCGGTTTTCTTTTCGGTCATTACGGTTGGTCTCCTGCCGTTGGTGGGTCAATTCTACGCATTTGGGGAGAGATTACTGCAAGGGAGTCTGTGGGTGTCACTCGCTCAGAAAAAACGCCCCTACGGCCTTGTGTGGTCCTTGGTCGGACTGTGTTGAACTTGATTGTTTTGTGTCTGTGACATGGCTTGCATAAAGGTTGCACATTATCAATGGTGTTTGTGCCACCTGCAGCCAGCTCTTGTATGTGATCAACCTCGGTAGCCCGGTCTCCGCAATACATACATGTGCTACCCCAGATACGAAAGCACGCTTCCCGTAACTTACGCCATTCTGTGGTGTTGCCCCGTCTGCGTTGTTGTTGTTCTTTCATTTGCTCAGTATGTCTATTGGCCCTACGCATGATGGGCTGTATTTGATGGATGCACTTACAGCTTCTTTAATTCTCCACACTGGATCATCAGTAAATCGTGATGTGTGTAATGATCCCATTGCATAAGGAAATCCTGAACCAGTAGCAATGGTGTGATACTCACCTACTGACCAGTCCATAGTGCTTATCTCAAATAGTCTGCCACTTACCCCTATAAGTAGATCAGCACCATTTTCATCATTGCTTATGTCTATCTTGAATTCATCAGCTGCCTTTTGTAATGCGCCACAGAATTGGATACGCATCCATGACTCTAAGTTAGTTGTGTTGATCTCTGGGTATACGGCATAGGTTGTAAGTTGCCCTGTACCCAATGAGCCACTGAATCCGATCAGATACTGGCCTACCTTGCGTATCTTTGGCTTGGCTAAAGCACTAATGAAGTTAGCATCTGACATTGACCTATCAGCACCCATGTATACCTTGCCTTTATGTGTAAGTCCTACAAGGATTGTCATTGGTAAGCATCCAAATGTTGTGCATTATCTAAGTTTATGTAGGCATTTAATCTGGTAATTAGTCCACCATTTATAGTTTCCTGTGTTTCGGTGGTGTCTAATCTGTAATCACATGTCCACTGGCCGTTTTTGTCGCTGATCTGCTGTGTTATTAGTAAGTCATCTGGGATTAAATAAAGAAAGCCAATGTATGAAACTCCCAATGCCTTGCCTACATACCGCCCGGCTTCAATTTTGTCGAACGTAATAAGCCATTCGTTATCCCACTTTTGCAGCTGCTCTAATGACATGTTGCGTGACTTCTGCTCAACTACGGCACACACATTAGCTTCATTGTCAACAATAACTGCATCAACTAATGCTGAACCATCTTTAGGTGTGTGTACATAAGTGAATTGTGGATAGTGGTAATTCCAAAGCTCTACAGCTCTTAATTCATGTTGTAAGGATTGTTGGCCTTTAGGTGTATTTACATCAAGCATTTTGACTCCCTGTTAATCATGTAATTAGTTTAGTTGGAATTCACACCTAGAACTGGAAGCGAGCAGGAATGGCTTTATTCAAGCCACTCACACCCGTCACTATCGCTTCGCATGTTAGGGGTGTAGCCACTACAACTACACCGACTGCGCCTTATGCCAGTACCTCTGTGTATTCATTTGGGCAGTCCGGTTCAAATGATGGATACTGGCTCGCATTTCTGCATTTTGCACGATTATCAGGCATGCCACGACACACCCTCTAACGGTGGTTTAACAGCTGATAAGGCTGCCAGAAGTTTGTGCCATTCCTAGGCATTTATGTCAGTTGTGTGGTTATAATAGTGGGTAGTTAGTCAGCATTTCTGAGGGGTCGTGCTGGCTAACTTTTAATCTTTCAGGGCCGAGTTTTTGATCATACCTCTGGACTACCCCACAGCACTTAGTGAGCCATAGTCGCGTGTCTGAGTATGGGTCTACACCACAGTCAACCGGTACTAATGTTTCACTGCATACCTCGCAGCTTTCAGCAAAATATTTGCCAGCATCCCAAGCCCCATAGAGTTTCTTTAAAACTGCTATGTATAGATCATCCTTGCCATATTCCTTTTCGTCATTCATCATTGCTCCTATTTCTGATGTCTTTTAATTCACCATCCATGCAGTTGTGTACATCTTTAAGTAGTACCTCGCAATGTTCACAGTCACTAGATCTAGTGTTTTTAATTGTTCGCACCATGCTCATCAAGAACCTATGCATTTTAAGTTGGTGTATTGCATTAGCCTTGGTCATTTGTCCTTGCCCCATTTGTCACAGATTGAGCAGATAAGGCCCTTGTACACCCAGCCACCACAGCTGCAGCGGATTATGTCTGAGTCATTCATGATCGGTCAAATTTTGGATCACACTGTGGCTCATTGTCACAGAAATACCCGGCATAAGGCTTACCTGTCTTTTTGCTTATGCCACTACGTCTAGCCATTGGGCCATGTAGGCATGCAGGTACATCTAGTGGTGTGTATTCCTCATACTCTACGCCCTCATCCATGGCTGGTATAGAAAACCATGGGTCGGCTTCCATGGCTGTACTGGGTGGCTCTATGGCCTGTACCTCTACGGCCTTTGGCTTTGCTGGACCGGGTGATCGTTTTTCTTGGCTGCCTAATATTTCCTCTTTGCTACTTAGGCCCTTAGATGTGCCAATGTTTAGGCTTGCAAGTGATCTACCCCAGCATGATGTCTCTAGGTTTTGCAGCTCTGATCCCAGTGTGTATGGACTCTTGCCAATAATAAACTCAGATGCAGTACCTACACCCGGGAGTGGATCATCAGCTGATCGGTATGCCCGAGCGACTCCCCACATCTTGGCTGGATCGCCATCCATAACACCCATGTATTCAAATTGAATTGATCCCTCTGGGTACTTTTCATAAAACAATGCCACGCGCTCTTGCACTGTTGTGTAGTTAGAAATGTCAAATGCCATTAGATATTCCACCCATCTTTTGCCATCTGCAGCTCTATGTCCACATGGCTATTTCGCCTAAATTTAATTAGTTGTTGTTTGTTGTGTTCATTCTCAATAATGATGCCAACTAACATGCCAGCTACAAATATTATGGCCATATAGGCCAATACAAAGATTCCGTTCATGCCCTGATTCCTATTCTTTAATGTAAGCCTTGGCGCTTACATAATCTTTTCTAGCACGTTATGCAGGATTCACACAAGCACTTTGAGTAATTAGGCGTGTCATGACTTGTGGTCAAATGCTGTTGTACCACTAAATGTAGTGCATCTACCTTTTCTATCAAGTCTGGCAAGGACTTTCCGCCATTGGCGTGTGGCTGGATGGCATAAGTCATGGTGTCAATATAGGCCTTGATTGGCTTAACTATGGTCCACTTAACTAATAGCCCGGCAAGGCTAAGGATGGCTAGTAGTGCAGCTGCTATTTGTCCAGCGTAAATAATTGACATATCATTCAGGCTTTGTCCCAGCGTTTATAGCTGCGTCTAGTTCGGCCTGATCTAACTTGCCGTCATTCATAAGGCCTTTGGCAGCGGCTCTAAGTACGATCAAAAGTGGGACTATAGCTGCCATTACAGCTGCCTTTAAGGGTTCAATGCCAAGCACTGACGATAAGCCCAGTGTGCTTAAGGCTGTGTAGATAAATAGGCTGGCAACTCTAATTAAAAATAGGCGGTATTTAATCATGACTTTAGGATTGCTTCTGGGTCCATGTCTGCAGATTTACTCCAGCGGATGCCATTCCTACGCTCAAAGTGTAGGTGTGCGCCCGTTGAATTGCCTGTGTTCCCAGACTCCCCAATGTGCTGGCCTTTCTTTACCTTGTCACCGGGCTTAACTAATGACTTACTTAAGTGAGCATATATAACATAAGTGCCGTCTGATAGGGCCTGTACAATTTGTGTGCCATAAGCACTGCCCCAATTAGCGTTGGCAACTGTTCCATCAGCTACAGCCAAGACATCAGTACCTACTGGCGCGGCAAAATCCACACCTGTGTGATAGCCGACTGACCAGTTCTTACCGGTTACATGGTAGCCAGTAGTCACTTTGCCACCTTTAATTGGTAATGCCATTACGCTTTTACTTTGTCTGTAATTTCAACATTACATCCACCACAAATAACTGTTGGTAATGCGTCTACAACTTTAATCGGAACATCGCAGTTTTCGCAGTCTGTCGTGTGGCAAATTACTATTTCATTCATAATTTATCCTTAACCTACAGTCGCAGCTGATGTCATTTGAATGCCGAGAATATAAAGAGTTGCAGCAGTTGTTGAAAGAGTTCCACCAACATAGACACCTACGTTTACACTGGAAACACTTGTCGCTACGCCGCCGGAACTTGTTCGGCTATTGTTTAAGTTTGAAATGTTTGTATAAACAAAAGGTGTTTGTGTGAATCTTGTTGTTACTGGAAATGTAACTGTCGCTGTGCCTGTAACGCTGGCTGAAAATTGTTGCATTGCATAAGCAACTGGGCGACTGACACCTGAAACCACATTTACAATTTGGTTTGGATAGTTAGTAACATCACCCAATCGAGTGTCAAAGCCTTGTGCCACAGTTTGAATAGCAGTTGCGCCATTAGTAACTAGGTCAGTGCTTGTAGGATAACTAATTGAAAAATTAGTTGTAGTACCTGCCATTTAGAGATCCTGCCATTTCTGTGTTGGATAAGCTGTACCGTAACTTGTCCATGTGTAATTGTACGGCACTTGATTCCAATTTATGGAATTTCGGGCCACTGAATACGGTACTAATTGTAAATCTAAAATAAAAGCATTTTTGCTAATTTGGAAATTACAACCAATTGGTAGGTATTTCAAAGTCCCACCCATTGGATCTGGGGCTTCTACAGTAACTAGCATTCCAAGTGGGCTGTAAAGAAGTAACTCACGCTCGGCATTTGTAAAAATTGGGTTAAGTAAATTAACGCTTATTCTTTCGGTGCTTAATAATGGGTAAGCAATGCCATTAAGGATTGTGTTAGCCACATTAGCTGCATCTAAAGTTGTGTTCAAATAAGTATCAAGTGTGCCAGATCGCTGGCCATAATCAGCAATTGAATTATCGTCATAGTAAGTTGATACTATTGCATCAAATTCATTGATTGTGACAGTGTTTCGCAACTCGTCTACCCGGTCACCACCAGCAATATCTGGACTAAGCATAGATTGGGTAAGTGTGATGGATGAAGTCATTGCCACAGCTTCGGCCTGTGGAAACTTTATATTAATATCCCCATTTGGGCTTTCATACATGTAGCCATAAACACCATAAGTAAGGGTTGTCAAATCATCCCAGACGTTTCTAAATCCTGATGTAAGTGTTGTGCTGGATATTTCAGTGCCAATGATGATGTTAGGCAAGGTTGAAATTCTGGATGTGTCTACACCAGCCCATGTAGTAGGGCCGTAATCTTGCCACTGGGTGCTGGCGTTTACTGTACTCCAAAGGAATACACCAGTGGCAGTTTCTACATTCTGTATGTTCACACTTGTAGTAGTAGTTGTAGTTGTGTTGTTATACCAGTCTGTATTTTGCAAGATTGAAATTGCAGTAGTAAGGCTAAATTGCCATTCAAGTATGTAGCCAGTAAGTCCATGCGCCCGGTAGTTGCTTGATCGGTTAGTTACATAGCCAGAGTGCATAACTACATAAGCGGATGTGCTGGCCTTGTAAACATGTATTTCCATCCATGTGCCAATCTGCACATTTGGGATGATGTTTGTGTCGAACAATAAAGTGACTGTTGTTTGTCCCGGGTATGGCGGATTGATGTACTGGGATGTACCACGCGAAATGTTTATGCTGTAGTCAATGTAGCTAGTTATCTCTACAAGTGGATCAGTGTGTGGCGCATTTGGCGGTAATGTGTAGACCTTTATTGCCGGGGTAAAATCGGTCATGGCATTGCGCCAGCCAAATTAATTGGCCCACTTATTCTGCTCTGTGTCTGTAGTAGTCGCTCAATGCTTTGACGAGCTGATGCGGCATCTAGTACGCCATTAAAAATAAATGTGTTTCCACCCATAGCACTGTTAGGTGTAATGCTTCCACTTCTTGATCCCATGCGTAAAATCTCTGGTCCGCGCTCACCAACAAGATAAGATCGTCCAGCTGAGACTGGACCGCCATTTGCTCTACGGCCATTAGGTCCTTGATTGCCAAAAGGTATACCCGGTATACCGCTTGCAAATCCTGCCTTGCCCTCGCCTATTTGTAATGTGTCAAGTAATTTTCCACCAAAAGATTTAATGCCGGCATAAGCAGAAGCAACTGCATTAATACCTTTTGCAACAGCTTGTAAAGCATCCGCCAAAGATTGCAAGTTGTCGTTACCGCTTTTAGGTCCTTCACCAGAAATTGCGCCAAACAATGTACCAAATGCGTCGGCTACCGCTTTAAGAGATGAACCAAGATTATATGCTCCGCCTTTGCCGCCGCCATCTAAATCTCTTGATATTTGTTGTACTTTGCTACTCAAACCCTCATTAGGGTTTTCACCAGAAAAACCTTTTGCTACAACCGCAGTTATATCAACGACTTTTGTAAATTTATCTATAAGTTTTGAACCTAAGGACTCCTGCAACTCTCCAAAGCGCAACCCTAAAATGTTTACTTTTCCTGCATAAGTTTCAGCATTAGATGCAGCTGCACCATTGAATTGCTTATTTAAATCTTTCATGATGCCTTCAAAATCACCAGACTTTGTTTTTGCTGCATCTAAAGGCACACCTAATTTATTTAAGGCTGTGTACTGTCCGTTATATGCTTTGCCAATTCCCTTGGCCACAGTTTCGAGTGGCACACCCTTGGCCGCCGCTATGTCCATTGCATCATTTAGCAAGCGTTGTGCTGTGTCTACATCTCCTGTGTACCTAGTTAGATCAGCCAGTGCAGGTCTTAATTGTTCGTCAGAAAAACCTTTTGTAAATTGCATTTTTGAAATCCACTTTTCAGTGGAAGTCACAGTATCGTCAGTTGCACCTTTAGTTTTTAAGATTGCATCTTTAAGCTTATTTTGGCTTAGTTGATCATCAGAAGCAGCCTTTATTGAATCAACACCAATTTTTCCAGCTAAGATACCAACAGCGGCGGCAACACCAAGAAAAGCAGCCGACATTTTTTTAGAATGACCAAGTGTTTTATCTTTTAATTGTTTTGTAGATTTATCAGCATCTGACATTCCAGTTGTAAATTTGTTAATGTCGGCAACTAAGGCCAATTTAAGTGTGCGTGTGTCAGCCATCAGATACTACTCCTTGCCCAATTGTCCATAACTTTATTTACAGAATCAAGCCAGCGTTTACGTATTTCCGGTTGCATAGCTTTGAGAGTTGGAAATATCCAATAACCTGCATTGCCTCTACCTTGTGCCGGGCTGCGCTCTGGAAATTTGTAGCCGCCGTTGGGAAACGATCCTGCAGAGCCTTTAGCATTTCTATCTGTACCAAATTCATTACCAAATAACAACTGGCCAGCATTTGCACCACCTGATACTCTGCCTTTTGATCCACCGATAGTTAAGTTTGGAATTCTATCCTTATTAGCTCTAATTGTGTTCGCAATAACAATTGCCTGTTTTGGCATGGGTGAACTATATGAAGCAATTCGCATCCCAGTTGCAGTCCAATTGCTAATTGATTGCACATCTGTTTTCAAAGCATTTTGACTATCTTTGTCCATTTGCGAAATTGCTCTCAAAAGTCCTCTGTAATCGCCAAGGTCTGGTTTAATAGTGATCTTTGTTTTATCAGCCATTACCATTCCTTTCCGCTATCAGCTCATATGCTGTTTCTAAATCTGTGAGCGACCATTGCTTTAAGTCACTTAATGCAATTCCTGTATTAACAGCTAATGCAATTAAATGTCTGTTAATGCTTCCGCTCTGATGACTTTTGGGTCATCATTCACCACATCAAAAGTTTCAAACTCATTTTCAACCCATCCTTGGTGAGTCTTATATTCAGTTTTTTCATCACTTACAGCTGCTAAATAAAGAATGTAAGTTATTACTTCCAAACTTCCATCATTCATTTTTTCTTGCGCTTGAGAAAGTGTGTATCCTAAATCACGCTCTAAAATAATCCAAAGCCATGCTGAATCGTCACTTACTATGTAGTTTTCGCCCTGTTGGGTAGTTATTTTGTACTTCATAATGGTTGCCCTGTTCTATTCATTAAGAGCGAGTGATCGCAGCTGAAGTGTCAATGACTAGCGATACTGATGTGCTAAGTACATCTGTAGCCGCGCCGCCTTGTGGTGGAAATGCCGGGAATACTTTGCCAGCAATAGTGCTGTATGGTGAAGCACCTGCAACAAATGTAAAGGCTAGAGATGTGTCTGGTGCAGACTTGGCTGCATCCCACAACTGAGCGCAAAGGCCACTTGTGACACCCCAGTCAGCGTACATTTCAACATCTAGTGTTCCTGAGTAATCTACGGTCTTGTAGTAACGCGCTGCAAGTGTTTCTAATACTTGCTGGTTGTTATCAATGCTTAGTGTGACCGTTGCAGTCTGATCTGCGTAAGTCTTTCCGCCAATCGTCAAAGTGAGCGACCGGCCAGTGGTTACTGTTGTTGCCATTATTTTTTCCTTATTCTGTCGTGGTCGCCAGCTCTATGCTGACTTGACTGATTAACATGTCGGCGTTTCCGACCTGCGTGACTGTGGGTTGTGACCATGAGCCAATGGTGACTCCAGCTGGTAATGCTGTAAATGTTGAAAGCATTAAGGCTTCTAAGTTGGCTAGTGCTGCCTGATTGTCAGCTGCATTAACTATGGCAGTTAGATCAAAGCGCATGTTTACGCGCTTATTTGCCCCACCAATGACTTGTGGCTCTAAGTAGGGTGATCCCGGCACAAGCACTAAGGCTGGTGGGGTGATGTTTTCTTTTGGGTAAGACATGACTACGCGCCCGGCAGCTGCTAAAGATGCTGCAATTTCATTTCGTTGAGTAACTAAGTTAGCCATTAACCCACCATTGCATTGGTATCAATCCAACGCCCTAGTAAGCCTGATACGCGAGTAAATAGCGATCGCCCTAGTCTGTATGGTGCAGGACTTTGAAAGTCGACACCTGACTGTCCTAGCGTGCCTGTACGGGTGATCCAGATGTCGGATGCAATAGCAATTGCAGCTTCTTTGACTTCTGGAATCGTTGAGTAGTCAATGTATTGTGTGGCACTTACTGTTCCGTAAGGCACGATTCCATGCTTAGGGTAATCTGCGCCAGAGCCAGTAAATGACATTGTGTAAGCAGTAACGGCGGTAAGAGTTTTAGATCCATTAAAGTTTGTGCCACTGTTAGCAATGGTTACCGTCTGTCCGACATAGCAGTCATGTGGTCGGTCAGTGGTTATTGTGTTAACCAAATTTGTACGCTCATGAGCAACTACGCCCCATTGATTTTTGGTAAGCATAGATAGAATTATGTTTTCAGCGCTATCTGCACATTCTTGTACAAGCGCATCAGCATAGATGTCACCAATACCAAGTACCGCTTTTAGCTCACTTAGTGTAATTAGTGCCATTTCAAATCCTTATCTAATGGTGTGTGTGGGGGACACAGGGCCGCATCCCCCACACTCTTTAGTAACGCTAACTAGGTTAGGTTAAAGCGACGAACGCCACCGGAAACCAAAACTCCTGCAGCCATGTAGCCGTAGATTGATGTTTCGATTTCACCAGATGTGACTACGTTTGTTGACATACGTAGGACTGGGCTTTCGTAGATTGCAACAGATGATGGAACAACAATAAATGCTGATTCATCGATAGTTGTTGATACTGCATTCGCATCGACGTAAAGATCGAGCCCAAGCACGTTGCCACGAAGTGAAGTTGGTGAGGATACACCAGCTGCGTTTTGTGGGTTGTATGCGTTGTAGATTGGTCGGCCACTTGAATCCTTAGCACCAAGCAACAATGACCACTGGGATGTACCAGCGATGTATGCAGTTGCAAGTTCACCAGTTGCTAAATAAGCGGCTGGGGCTTCGGTTGATACGTAAGAAATGATGCCGTCAGATGATGCAGCAGTTGTTGATGCCTGTGTTCCACCTGATGTTAGGGCTGCAATTACAGCTGCATCAGTTGCCTTGTTGTAAGCACGTGTCATGTTATCAATCATTGCTTGGAAAAATGATGGATCAGAACGCTCGATAAGTTCTACCGAGTAGCGCTGTAAACCGGCGTACTTGTTCACAGTTAGGTTTACATAACTGGAAACAATTCCAGTTTCTGATGGTGCTGCACCTTCAGCTGTGGATGCCACAGTTCCTGCAGTTGTGATTTTTGGATGAGCAATAGTCATACCTGCATTTGGTAATGCACGTGTACCGATTGCATCAATAGCCGGACGAGATCCGATCAAGGTATCAACTACCTGTGATGAATACTGTGTTGGCTTAAATGCAGGGTTGGTGCTGAAATCATCATCGGCTGCCATTACGTACTGGGCGCTGTCATGGTTGCCCATTTTTGCCTTGATGCTGTGTTCCAAGTATGAAGCTTGGGAATTGATTGGGCTACGAGGTTTTACGTAGGCCACTGGTGCTGCAGCGACAACTACCGCGGCTGCGGTAACTTCGTCTGCAACTGGTGCGGTTGTTTCTTCCACTGTGTTCTCCTGTGGTTGTTCCTCTACCGGGGTTTCGGTTTCGGTGGTTTCTGGCTCAGGATCGCAAGCTGCGACCTGAGAAATCTGTGCATCCTTAAATGCTGGATTAGTTACGTGTGCTACGGCTTCTAGTTTTGCACTGCTCACGACCATCACTCCTTTTTCTATTGTGTATTCGTTGACACTTGCTTCGATGCTAAATGCCGGGCGCAAGCCATCGGCAGCTTCGATTAAGGCATCGTTGCCAGCATTAGTGCCAGCAATTTTAAAGGCCATTGCGATACCAGCCGGGCTGACCTTTTCAGATCCAGCCACGCCGCGGCCTAATGGATCAGTGCGTGAATGTTCTTTGTTAAGCACAATTTTGCTTGCATCAACTTCACCAAATGCGCCAAACTCAAAACGGACAGGACCAGCGGATGTGTTACCTACCTTGCCAAAAGGTACGACTAACCCCTCAATGGTTCGGGTAACTGTATCAGTGGCCAAAATCTGGCCCTCAAAATTAAGCTGCATTTGGGTTTCCTCTCGGTGCCATATCCATTTCGGCTCTGGCTTCATCGATGCTGATTAGTCCAGCATCAAGCATTGCTGTAAGCACTTGTATTTCCTCTAATGGATTACCTCGTAAGTAATCATCTAGATCAAATTTGACCTCTTGCCCTCGTGGGGTTAGGTCGTTCATGCTTAATCTTTCCTCTATGGCATGCATAAATGGTGACAATGAGAAATCAACCAATGATCGGCGCTCGGCGCTTACATTTGAATAAGTAGCACTAGCACTTTCAGCGTTTAAATACCATGCCGGAATGTTCATAAGTCTGGCAATTTCAGATGCAGTGTTTAAACGCGACTGACTTAATTCCATTTGTTGTGCATCGTAACCAAAAGTCTGTACATCTAATGGACCAGATAGATATGCAGTTGATCGAGTAGCCCGGGACTGTTTCCATGATGCTAATAGGCTTGATACCTGTTCGGCTGGTAAATCTACGCCAGTGTTTTTAATAACCATTGTAGGATTAGGCTCTGATGCCATTCTCTGAACAGCTTCCTCAAGTTTTAAAGCTGTAGAAATTGTTCGGCCACCACGATTTAGAATTCCCTCATCAATGCCACTAAACATAATTAATGAACCCACTCCAATAGGTGGGCATAAATTACCATCTAAATAAAATCCGTTTACAATTTCTTGGGTATTTAAATCGGTAGTAAATGTAACGCGAATTGGATCTATACGGCGCGCTTTTGTTGGTCTACCATCCTCTGGGGATACTTCTAATACAAACCAAAAAGCATGACCATGAAATAATAAATCCTCTACAGTCCATGTAATTGTAATAGATAGTGGCAGTGCAGGATCTGGCTGTTTAAGTAAGGATCGGCCCTCTATCTTGGCATAGGTTACGTCGTTGTATGCATTAAGGCCAAGTGTTCCGATAGTGCCACAGATGATGTTTCGCGCGCGCGCTACAGCTGGTACTTGCATTGCTTCAGCGCGACCAATACGAAATGTGTTAAAAGCTGAAAAATAATCTTGATAATAGGGAATTGCTACAGCTGCCTTGGCTTGTACTTGTGATTTTGCTGGATCAGTACCCAGTAAGAAATCAATAAATCCCATATTTGCATTATCTCATAAATACTCAAATTTACCGCATTGACATTGCGTGTCTTAGCGCCCGGGCTAGTGATAGGAGTGACTAGCCCGGACTCGATACTCTGCCAAGATAACGTATCTAGAGTTTAAGAGTAGTGGGTAAAACTAAGTTAAGCAGGTAACTTTTCTAGTGTGGCGTATTCAAACGTGTAAGTATTTCCAGATACTCCAGAAATGATTGTTGCTTCTATCACGTTGGTAACAGTTGTATCTACTGCAACTGCCGTTGTAAATGAGTTACCACCAGCAGTAGTTGTTACATCTATCTTTCCAACACCACCAACAGTCCCCGATGCACCAGCAGTACGAACAGTCAATAATGCTTCAAACTTGTAAACGCCAGTAGTTGTCGCAGTTGTAGTTAAAGTTACTGGAGCATTACCAGTGAAGGTTGTTGTACCAATTCTTATTCTAAAAGTTGCTGTTCCTGCGTTTGCACCAGCGCGAGTTGCATAACCGGTAAACCTAAAAGTATCGCCAAGAATTATGGTATTCGCAGGTAGGCTCGCAGAAATAATAACTGTTTCTGTATTAGCAATTGCAGCTGTTGCGGTTGTGCGCCTAATCAACATACTTACCGCGTGTTCGTTTACAAAAGCCGTAGTTGCAACTTGAGTTGTATTTGTTTTTCGCGCTGCCGTTGGGGCTGTTGGAGTTCCAGTAAATGCTGGCCCTGCAAGTTGTGCTTTCGACTCAATCTGTTGCTGAATATTAAAAGTAGTATTGTCAAGGTAACCAAGTTCAGTTCCACTAATGGTGAAACCATTTGCAGTAATAGCAGAACCATTAGTTCCAAAAGCAAGAGTAGACGATGTCGCATTAACCGTTCCAGTAAGTGTTGGCGAATCGCTTAAAACTACGTTACCACTGCCCGTTGCTGCAAATGCTCCAGTTACACCACCAATTGATGCGACATAATTTGTTGGCAGTGGCCCAGTTGCACCTGTTGCTCCTGTAGGTCCTTGTGGACCAGTCGCTCCAGTTGCTCCGTTAGTACCTGCTGGGCCTTGTGGGCCTTGTGGACCAGTCGCTCCTGTAGTACCGGCAGGGCCAGTAGCTCCAGTATCACCTGTTAAACCAGTTCCGCCAGTAGCTCCAGTTGGGCCTTGTGGACCAGTCGCTCCTGTAGTACCGGCAGGGCCAGTAGCTCCAGTAGCGCCTGTTAAACCAGTTCCGCCAGTAGCTCCAGTTGGGCCTTGTGGGCCAGTCGCTCCTGTAGTACCGGCAGGGCCAGTA
>Ga0114975_10001653_pt1 | contig 15726 bp, 23 predicted proteins | sample S_130626_EF_Meta_FD_87031 | JGI IMG/M metagenome (GOLD analysis project Ga0114975, IMG submission 87031) | Freshwater microbial communities from Lake Simoncouche, Canada to study carbon cycling - S_130626_EF_MetaG | ecosystem: Environmental > Aquatic > Freshwater > Lake | place: Lake...
TATGAGTAAGAAAGTAACAATGAAAGCAAAGAAAGTAGTAACTAAGAAAGGAGCAAAAACAATAGTAAGCCCTAAGTTAATAGCTAAGAAGGTAGCAGCAGCTAAGAAACAAACAAAGGCGGTAGCTAAAAAGATAGTAGCAAAGAAAGTGACAAAAAAGGAAGCAATAAAGCAAAAGTATCAGAAGCTATACAAGATAGTATCAGCGTATAGTGAGAACTTAATGCAAGACGTATATAGTGTAGTATATAGAACTAAGACGTTAAAGAGATTTATTAATACGAACCTAGCTAATAAGTACATAGAGCAAGAAGTATTACTAAGAATGAATGAACACGCTATAACAACTGCAAAAAAGAGCAGAGCAGTAAGTAAGGAATTAGAGAGTGAGTTCGCATAAAAAAATTGTTGGTTAGTTTTTCATAGTGTAAAGAGCCGGGTAGAGAAATCTATCCGGTTTTTTCATGCCCAAAATTTTGTAAAGCAATTGCTTGACCAGTTCCAGGTTTTGTAAAGTGATAGCTTGACTTCTCCATTTCTTGTAATCCGACATATTATTTTTTTTTTATATATGAGCCTAGTACACATATATTGTGAGGTAAAAATTTTCACGTATAGGAAAATGATATACTTATATGGGTAGACCCAAACGTATGAGTGTTACAATAATAAATAAAATAAAGGCAATGGATATACACATACATCAATCCGACAGAGAATGTTATTTTTGGACTAGAGCCGATATAGAAGCAATAGAAAACGAATACGGACTGGGGTATTTCGATATTAAAAAAGAAATCATAGAATTAAAAATTGGTGATAATAATATTTTCCTACATACAAAAAGGTATGAAGATATAAGAGAAATGATATCAATTGAAAATCTATATGAAAACAAAATAAACATATTCGTATTAAACAATGCTGAAAGTACAATAAAGAACGCACCTACGTTTTTAAAACATTTAGAAGAAATACCTAATTCATATAAAATAGTATTGTTGGTTAAAAGTTTAGAAAATTATTGGGTGGATAGAATTTGGATGAGACCTCAAAATAATTATCTAAAAAGAATGAATGAATTAAAAAACGTATTAGTATTATGGGATAATCCAGATGATTATGAATTTACTAACTTTATTTTTAATCCAAAGATAATGGTTCATAATTATTATAACCCTAAACCATATTCAGATAGAACTGATTTCTTTTTGTTTTTATATGGAAGTGACCTATTCAAACACCATCCTAAAAAATATAGAATAGGATATCACATAGCTAGAATTGCAAATATAGATAGGAATTATTTGTATAACGAATATAAAAATAATAAAAACCAAAATTTATTTTTTACTTATCATGATTCAAATAAAGAAGTTAACATACATGATGAATCAATTAAAGCTGGTAATTTCAATGGTACAATCTTTAACTTAGATTTCATAGGAAAAAATAGATTTGGGCAAAGTGAACAATGGTATCATAAACAATTTGTAGAGCAAACCATTCATTCAGATATAGAAATATTATACGAAACATTTACATCTGAAAAATTATATAGAATGAGTGTAGATGATTGGAAACCCATAGATGGATATACAACACTAAGTGAAAAGACACTTAAACTATTATACTTAGGTAAGCCTTTCATCCCCGCAGACCCTATCACACACCAACTACTCCGTAAGTTAGGCTTCAAATCTTACTCAACCTTACTTACACCACAATTAAAGATGAGGTATAGTATGGATTTAAAAGAGCTACCACATAATACACAATGGGATTACTTAGGTGCTCTAAAAGCAAACATAGATTGGTTATTAAATTTATCAATTGATGAGTGGAATCGGATATTGGACGGAACAAAAGAGACAGCGGAGTTCAATCAAAATCTATGCCACTCTCTATTATTCAATACATCTCTATTAGGTAATGTTATAGATTACTATGAAAATAATTAACGTATGATTGTTCGCCTTAATCCAAAACCGGTCCTAGTAATATACCACAAAAAGTTTAGAGAAAGCTTATTCCATCATAATATTGTTACTTCTACAAAATGGGGAACGACCTCACTACTATTAGAAATGTGTGAATGGGATGGAAGGACCGAATTACTATGTGGATTCAAAACCCCTACGGAATGTTATTCTTTTATCCGCTCTCATTCTCATATTGTATTTGTATTAGGAACTTATTCGGATTTAGATTTGATATTAGATGCATTTGGACGTAATTCTATCCGTCCTAAAAATATAATCAATGCGTGTTTTAATGTAGATATGAATTTATATACCCCTACGGATGGAAAGAAATCTTTTGTAGAGCATAGTAAGGATGATATGATCCGGGTATTGAACTACAAAGAAGATTTTGGTATTATCCAACTTAGCTCTTATATCAATCATCCAATCACTCAGTTCGAACCTACTATATGGTTAAGTTCTTTTTATGATGATATACCCCTATTCCAGTCTCTATTTGATACGGATGAGTTATTGTTTACTCATAGTGAATGGAGATTAGGTATTCATATACATAGACAATCGTATGAAAGATTATTACTCGCTTCTACCCTACTGATGGATTGGATGCCTCATAATATTTTTATTACTTTAGCTCACCCGGCTCACGAAGGTGTTTCGGATATGTTTTCCCCTCCCGCATTTGGTTTAATCATATACAATAAGGAAAAGTATATTAAGGATATAGATACTCCTAATTCATCTCATACATACGACCAAAAACGGACAAAGTTAGATAAGTATTGGTCCGATGGTCACAAATTGTTTTCATCATCCAAAATAGAAATTGTAATGGAAACTTTCAATGTACTTACGGAACTATCCGAATGGCAGGGAATGTTTACCGAAAAGATATTAAAACCCCTACTCTCCGCAAAACCAATGCTGATTAGTGACCCATACACATTTAACTTATTTAAAAGGTGGGGATTTGAAGTAGATTGGGCATTATATGGACCGGAATTATTAAATGTATATCGTAAACTATCTAATGATAATATATCTACGTTTGATTATATGTCGGCATTTGTAAGAAGATTGCAAGAAATAGACGGATTACCCAATGCTACATTTGATGGATTATATTCCAATTCATTAAAAATTGCAATGAGAAACCGCCAAAAGATAAAGGAATGGAAGTGGTGGTATGAAGATATTGATAGATTCTTTGTTAAGTAAGTATTTATATATATGAAATGAATAAAAAAATAAATTTAGAAAAACGACTAACTCTCCCCCCAACCCCCCTCTCTTATGCTTAAAACATTTGAATACAATACACCCCTTAATCATTTTGTAATACTTGCACCACTTAAACACGGAACTCGCTTTTTACAAAAGACCCGTTATAGTTCTAGTATTGATGTAGATAGAAAAGGTAATAGGTATTCAATTAAAGAAAGCTTAGTTGATTTTTTATATGATGAATCTAAAACGATATCCAAATCATCTATTAAAATATTGAAGCAATCAAAAACTAAAACATTAAATTATGATAAAGTTATTTTTGTTTATAGAGACCCATTAGATGCTTTTAAATCTGCTATAATAACCGGCTCATCACATTTATTAAGGGATGAGGATGAATGGGATAGAAGTAATTTAAATTTATTGATGTCCTATAACAAACATTTTTATTATCACCTATGGAGAGATATAAAAGCGGCGTTAGATGAATGTAAAGATGATAGTGGTATTAAATTTGTTTCATTAGATGATTTATCAGATTTAATTATTATGGAAACGTTAGAAGGTTATGTATTTGAAAAAGAAACATATTCATTTGATAATACTATAAAAAGTAAAATGAATAAGGAAGAACTATTAAAAGCGTGTGAAAAAGATTATCCCGTATTGTGGAATAAATATTTAGAACAAATAGAATTAGAAAGGGATGCTTTATTTTATTTAGTTAAAAAATATAATTGGAAATAATTGGTTAATTAAATTTATTGTTGTATATTAGGGTATAAATATTTAATATGCCAATAATACCAAATAATCCACTAATATCAATTAAACCTAAACCCATCTTTGTTATGAGGTTTAGAAGTTCAATGGGTGATAGTGAATTTAGATATGTTAAAGATACAATATACAAATCGGATATGAATAACGAATACCATATCATAGCATTAAAAAATGATAAAGATAAGGATGAATTTGAAATGTATAATGCAGATAAGATTGAAAGACAGAATTGGAACGAATTAGTAAACAAAATAACAAAATAAAATGGCAAAGCAAAAATTAGAACAATTAGAGTTGTTTCCACAAGAAGAAACACAAGTACAAGAACCACAACCAACCCCTCAACTTATTAACTGGTATGAGTTTGATTGGAATAACAAAATTCAAACAGTAGATGATTTAAAAGTTATCTTTAGTAGTTTGAGAATGACAATATCAGAAAAGGCAGAAGAGTTTGATACACTAAAGAAATACCTTAAAGATGAAGTAGCGTATACTACTAATTAATTTTTTCCATATATTTATTCCTAAACAAAGGAGTAACAATTTATGGCTAAGAAAGGTTCATTAACATCAACTAAGGTTTCATTCGGTTCTCGTAAGAGAGGTTCAGCAAAGAAATCTTATAACAAACACACACCCCGTCCAAAAGATTATCGCGGACAAGGAAGATAACAATGTTTAGTAGAGAAATAGTAAATGATTATGGTAGTTATTCAATAAAGAATAAATCAACTGCACTTTTAACGGGTGTGTTTGACAAAAACTTTATTGAATTACCAACCATAGACCCTACTACTACTAATTACAAAGTATTTGATTCGGAGAATATTAATTTTACTATAAGTGTAGGTAATTCCGTTTACATACCTTCGCATATATTTTCTGATTTAAAAAAAGCATATGATGAGGGAAATCCTTATTATACTATTAAAGATATAATTTCAGTACAATTGGATATATCTAAAACCCTAGCATATAATAAAAGTAAGTTTGATTCTAAAATAGAAACAAATACTATTTCTTATAGTGGTAGTTTAGTTACCGCAGATAATCCATCCGGGTCAGTTAGTGGTTCAGTATCAACAATTCAAGTCAATTCAGTTAGCAAAACAGGAATTGGTAGTCGTTTTACTCAATCGGGTGTACAAAATGTAGAATATCAATTTTATGTTAACAATGACCCAAATGTACTAAATGATACTGCAATTATAAATCAAATTAAATTTTTATTTGAAGATACCGCAACACGTATAACAGGTACATCACATATTCAAACTTATCAAAATGCAGATGGAAGTGTTATTGTAGAAAACTTACCGGCATCAACCGATGTGGTAAAACCGGTAACTAGTAGAGTAACTGCATTGGATGATTATTTAAAGGATGTAAAAAGAAATTAAATAGTTATATATGGATATTAATAAATTATTAAAGATTACCGATATGTACGCAAAAACTAATTGGAGAAAATATTTTGATGAAGATGCATCTCCGGCAGTTTCTAACTATATCTCTATGAATGGTGATAAGTTATACCCTTGGATTTTACAAATATTAAAAGGTGCGATTAAAGAAAATTTAGAAGAGGTTGCTATTATTAAGTTCACCGACTCTAAAATGTTTGCCACAATCAATAAGAGTGAGTATAAGGACCTTTTAAATAAAATGATGGATTACTTCATACAAAAAGAAGAATACGAACAATGTGGTGCAATAAGAGATTTAATTACATCTATTGATAATCCACCACTACCAAAACCTAAGCGAAAATATACCAAACGAAAATGATAATAATCATATTTTAATTTGGAAAACAAAAAAATTAGGGTTATATTTATAGTGTGTATTACACATACAAAAAGTTATAATGCTAGAAAAATTAAATAAATTATTAACAATTGATGAATTGCTATTTTTGAATTCAATATGTAATGAATTCATTGAAAATGTTTCATATAGTATTAAAACTAAACATAACTACTACATTAGAAAAATATTAGACCCTACAACCGATTTATTAGAATACCAAAAGAATTGCAAAATACATATAGGAAGTGAATATGAATTAGATGGGGTATGGATTAATAAAATTAATGCAACTACAAATTATAACGATAATTTTCACAACGATGAAACTGCTTTAACAATCATCACATATCTTAATGAAAATTTTGAAGGTGGTGAGTTTGAGTATATTTCTAAAAAAGAAAAAATAAAAATAAAACCAATTACAAATTGTAGTTTAATTATAAATAACAAAATACAACATCGCGTTCTTAATGTAACTAAGGGAGAACGATTTAGTTTAGTTTCTTTTTATACAAAACCATACAAAAAAATAAAAACATTAATATGATGGATAACATAGAAATAGTTGAAAACTTCATAACACCCGAAGAATGTGATTTTATTTTAAATAAATGTAAAAAAGAATTAACATTAGAAAAAGCGAGTGTAATACAAAACCAAACAAATGTTTTACAAAAAAAGGCGAGGAAGTCTTCAATAGCATGGATATCAGATTTAGAATTTTTAAATGAAAGATTAAAAGCTAAATTAAAAGAGTGTATTAAAATAAATGGAATGGAAGTAACTGGATTAGGTTCATTTCAATTTACAGAATATAAAGTTGATGAATATTATAATTGGCATGTAGATAGTACAGATACAATACAAAGAGAAAGATTTACATCAATAGTAATTCAACTAAATGATAATTATAGTGGTGGTATTTTAGAGATACAAAATATCAAAGGAGAAGTTGTTCCAATCGAAAATAAAATTGGAACATTGTATATTTTTAATTCAAGATTACTACATAGAGTAACACCGGTTGATGTGGGTATTAGGTATTCATTGGTAAATTGGGTATCATTGGTTAAAACAAATTCAAAAAAACAAAATCTTTTATAATAAAAAAACAAAAAAAAAATGAAATTATTTAATTTAGGTGATGCCTCACCATCGGGTAGAATGACATTCCTTTCAATTGGAGTAGTAGTATTCATTGCTAATTGTTTAGCAGGATTTGATAACATTAGTTGGTTACATTGGGCCCCACCAATCATTTTACCTTTAGCAGCATTGACTGGAATTTGTCCATTCAAAATTATTTGGGAAAAATTAGGATTCAAGAAATAATATGAAATTTATATTAACATTTGCAATTTCAATTATACTGTTGTATTCAATTATTGGTTGGAAACGAATTTTTGACAGATACAAAATGTATTTATCAAAAGAATATTGGACTAACTATAATACAATTGAATTAGCGGCGTGGATGGCTAAAGCTATAATCATTATACCGGGTTTGATATTTGGTATTGAGTTATGGTATATGCATTTCTTAACACTACTTACATCTTCATTATTAATTTGGGCATCAATGAGAAAGGATTTACCTACATTGATTTTATTTAATACAATATGGATTTGTATATCATTAACAATAATAGTTAGACATTTAATACCATAAAATGAAAGTTACAATTATAGGTGGAGGAACGGCCGGTTGGTTAACTGGTTTATATTTTAATAAAAAAGGATATAATGATATAACAATTATAGATAGTTCTAGAGTTGGTATATTAGGCGCAGGAGAAGCATCCACCCCGGCGCTACAAAAATTATTATTTGATTTAGGAATTGGTGAAAAAGAATTTATAGAAACAACAGGTGCAACTATAAAAATGGCAAATGATTTTATAAATTGGTCACCATATGGTGATATGTATTCACATGATTTTGTAAATCCAAATGAAAATGATATTATGAAAAAAATACTACATGGGTATCATTTTGATGCTAGAGAATGTGCAAAGTATTTTAAAAATATCGGAGTTGCAAGAGGAATTAATTATTTAGATGTTAATATTACAAATTTTACGCAAAATGAAAACGGCGATATTACCACCATACATACCGAAGAAAATATAGATGTTCAAACCGAATTTGTTATTGATTGTAGTGGATTTGCTAGATTATGTATTGGTAAATTATATAAAAGTAAGTGGAAATCATATTCAGAATATTTAAAAGCAAATTCCGCAATTGCGTATTTTTTACCACAGGAAATTGTGAATATTCAAGAAACTAAAACCCACACACAATCAATCGCAATGAAAAATGGTTGGATGTGGCAAGCACCTTTAAAACATAGATGGGGGTGTGGGTATGTGTTTAATGACACCTACATTACAAATGAAGATGCAAAAAAAGAAGTTGAAGAACATTTAGGTAAAGAAATTGAAATTGTTAAAACTTTTAAATTTGACGCTGGTGGGTATGAGAAAACTTGGATAAATAATTGTGTTGCACTTGGGTTAGCAAGTGGATTTTTAGAACCATTGGAAGGAACATCACTAATGAACCTTATATTTTCAATCCAAATGTTGCACAATTTAGGATTCCCAAATGTCAAAAATCAAAATTATTATAATGATTATGTAAATAGTATAAATTATCAATGTATGTTATTTGTATGTCATCATTATGATTGCGGGAGAACAGATACTAAATTTTGGAAAGATATAAACACATCTAAATTACCAAACGATTTAATTAATATTAAAAATAATTTGTATACTATAAAAAACAATGAAGAATTAATGTCCATCATAAATAGAAATAATGAACATCCAATATTTGGAATTCATAATTATAATGTAGTTGATTTAGGACACAAAGCTAAAAGAACAAAATCTTTAATATAATGTTAGTAGATAATAAATTTATATATGTAAGTTTACCAAGATGTGGTTCTACATCTTTTTATATATCGTGTTTACGAAATAATTTAGATACTAAATTTTTTAATCAAAAACACTATGAAAGATATAACAATATAGTTGATTTAAATCTAAATAATGATAAGTTAGCAAATTCAATATGGCACACACATGAACAATTGTCTGAATTAACTAATAAATTTGGTGATAATTATGATATCATTGGTGTAAATAGAGATAGACATATTAGATTTATATCGGCTTGGAAACATTTAATTGATATGGTTGACCGCTCACCACAATACAATAAAAATTTAGTAGAAACATTAAGAGCGTTATCACTAAATGATATTTTATTTTACAAAAGTGAAGAATTAATATCAGATTATTCACAAAAAGAATTAATATATAAATTTGCAGAAATAAATGGATTTATAGAGTATTTAGATTCTTATTTAATAATAATGTTGGGGATTATTATATCACCATTATCTTTTTATCATAATCATAATTTAAAAATAAAATGGTTTGATTTTAATAAATTATATGAATTAGAAGAATGGGTCTCTAACAAATTAGGTAAATCGTTTAAATTAGAACAATCAAATAGTAGTAAACATATAGAATGCAATCTTAGTTTAAATAGTGAATTTATCAGTAGATATAATAGTATATATGATTATTATGATTTACCAAAAACAACAAAAACAATTTTATAAATGAATCATATATTAATAGATAATTTTTTAGAAAATCCGGATGTAATACGAAATATTGCACTATCAAAGCAATATGTAAAATCGTCTAAAGAAACGGGATGGAAAGGATATAGAATTGATGTAGATGATATAGAACTAATAAATTATATTAAAAATAAATTAATACAAATAGATAATAAATTTAAAAATATTATACTAGAAACATATTTTCATTATGCATTGAACGATACTGATACAAAATTACATAAAGATGAAACACAATGGGCGGGGGTTATTTATTTAACACCTAACCCACCTAAAAATTGTGGTACTACGTTACATGATGATACGGGTGTATTAAAAAATATTGTTGATAATGTATATAATAGATTTATTTTATATAATGGAAGTACCATACATGGTGTACAAGAAACCTTTGGTGAAGATATACATAATGCTCGGCTAACTATAACTATATTTGGTAATATAGATAAAAAAGAAAAAACATTTTTATGATTGAAGAAATAAAATTAAACAAAGATGTTAGTGTCTATAAAACTAAAATAGAAATTTCAGATATTAAAACATTAATACGAGATATTAAATTAAATTTAGATGTAGCATTACATACAAAAAAACCAACACCAACGGAACCAGGAATTCAATCACCTATTGTTATATCAAGCCCATTAATAATAGAATTATCAGAAAAAATTATAAAAGTATTATTTGAAAAATTTGATTTAGATAAATCAACTCCATATATAAATAACCAATGGGTTTATATTAGTGATAAGAAGAATACATATTATGGATTTCACAATCACACCAAACCAATTAACACTATTACAACACCAAAATGGACATATACTTATTATGTGCAAATGCCAAATAATTTAGTGGGTGATGATGGTAAATTGGTTTTTAAATTAGATAATGATACTACACATTCCATATTACCTGAAGTTGGTGATTTACTTATATTTCCCACAACATTATTACACGCACCAATGACTAATACTAATTCGGAAATAGAAAGAATTGTGTTTGCCGGAGTTTGGAGTTATATTGATGACACAATTAAAATTAGAAAAAAAAATAAAACATTATTATAATATGTTAAATTTAAAAGATATTTTTACATCCTGGGTAAGATTAACAATTTCAACGGAACAACAATCAAAATTAGCTGAAATTAGATTTGATATATGTAAAGGATGTGCTTATAAACAAGAAATAATTAAAGGAAAAGAATGGTCACTATTATGTGGTAAATGTGGATGTCCAATAAAAGCAAAAGTATTTTCCGATGCAATTAATCCATGTCCTATGGGATATTGGAAAGAAATTGATAAAAATTTTGGGGCAAACATAGATGAAAAAAATAAAAAATCTATTTTATAAAAAATAAACATTATTTTAAATAACACAATATTTATAATCAAATAAGATAAAAAATTATGAAAGGAACAATTATAGGTTCAGATTTATTAGAATTTAATAATTCGGTAAAACTATTAGAAATAAACACAAATACAACTATTTTTAATAGTGCAGTTGATTTATTAGATTATACAGTATTTTTTGAAATGTTAGTTAATAATAATATTAACGAATTGCATTTTATTTATAATGAACATGATGCAATAGGTGTCGATACGGATGTAACTACTTTTTTGTTTGAAGAAAGATTAAAAACAAAATGTACGGATAATAATATTACCTATTTTAATTATAAAGTACCAAAAAACTCTGTAACAGTACCATATATAGAAGATGCGGATAATAAATTTATTTTAAGACAAGCATATGATACAACCGCATTAGTAGATGAAACATATTGTGCTGATAAATTTGAATTTTTTAATCTAATGAAAGATTCAGAATATATTCCAAAAACATATATAAGTGATGGTACGGAATTATCGTTTGATACATTTGATACGATAAGTAATTATACAAATGGTAGACCAAATTTAGTTAAAAAAGATAGATATCCAAATTATGATGCCAATTTATATCCATCATTATATAAATTAACTAATGGTGAACAATTAGATGAACTAAAAACTTCCGTAAATAATACCACATTTTTAGTACAAGAATTTATATATGATGATACAAACATAGTAAATAATAAATGGAATATAATTAGAAGTATAGATATACTATATGGTAGTGAATTAAATATTTTAAATATGGGTTCATATCAAACTAGTGTTCAAGTAGATATTGATTTTTGTGAGGATGCATATGAATCTAATGGAACTCAACTTACTAAAAAAAGTAGATATAAGTGGGTAAATAAAACCACATCTATTGTAAATGAGTTTAATTATCACGCAGATGGGGATTCATTAATATTAGGAGCAGATGGCACCTTGTTAAATTTAAATAGTTTACATGTTGGAGATAGTATACAATCAATAGATTGGACAAATTCAGAAGGAATTTCCCCATCCGATGTTGATGCGGAGGCGTTGCGTACTCCACCTAGAAGATGGAATAGTACAATAGCAGAAGCAAATTCAACATTGACTACATTACCAACAGATATAGTTAAAATTGAATCAAATTTGATTTCACAATTGTTTATAAAAATAACGTTAGATGATGGTACAACTTGGAATGAATTACCACATACATCTTTTTTTGTAGAAACAGCAACATCAGATGATGCTTATTTTGATAAATTAAATACATGTGTAATTGGTGATAAACTTATTGTTTATAATAAAGTTACCTCACAAATGGAAACAAAAACAATTACAGGATTAGATGTTGTGTATGATGAAGTAACGGCGTATAATATAGATGTAGAACCATCGGATTTGTTTTTAGTAAATCTTGATTCGGAATCATTTGCAATACAACATAACTTTGCGTGTGGATGGTGTGGGTGGTATCCATGTGGTGCATATAATTGTGATAATAACTGTCCTGGATGTGGTGGTGGCGGACAAAAATTCGAACCTTAATCTTAAAAAATAAAAATACAAAATATGTCAAATATAGTAAAATTAGAAAGACCTCAAACTATTATTAAAACTCAAACTAACGCAGTTTCAAACGAATTGAAAAATAAAGTAAAAATTGCAGTTCAAGAAGTTGTAACTAAGATTAAAGCTAAACATTTGAATTAATGGCATCATCTCGATTACATCAATTAAAAATAATTGATAGTATCGTAGGAAACGAAATTGGTTCTATCTTATTGAATAAAATAGAATTAGATTACGGAAATGTAATAAGAAAACATAGCGATTTTACATTAAGGGGAATTACATATGGTATTGCTAATTATGTTGATAATGTATTAGATTCCGATTGGACTATTCTAAATACAATGACACCAACCGAAATACAAACATTATGGAATAAATATGTTTTAAATTATCGTAATAACTACTCATCAAAAAACTATATTGAACTCAATACAATTTTATTAGATAATAGAATTGATGGATTGGGTTATTATTGGGTTGATTTAAAAAAACATTATTCCATAGAAATGATTGCCCGCATGGGTAATTGTGGTAGATGTAATTATGGTGATACTTTAATAGAATTAAGAGAAGCAACTCCAGATTCAAACCAATCTCACATTGTTATTGTATATAACAATTCTACTGGATTAATTAAACAAATAAAAGGAGTAGGTGAAAAATTACCCGAAGCAATCTATTATGATGAGATTTATAATTTTTATATAAATAGTCCATATATCATAGCGGGTCACAAGTGGGAATGGAAAGAATATTTAGATTTTAAACCAGAGATGTTTGGTGTAGACAAATATACGTTAATTAAATCTAAGATTGTAAATAAAATATTTTAAATAATGGAAATACAATTTTGGTGTAATAATAGTATATTAACACCCGGTATTCAATTTGTAACTGAAGAATTATTTGATACAATTTCTTTTAAAAATTTAGATGTAGATATAATTGATACTTCTAAATTAAATTTTTTAGTTTTTCATTGGAGATTAGATTATAAATACACACATTCAATTGAATTTATAGAATTACTAAATAAATTACAAAATAAAAACTTTTACTTTATTGCAGACTATACACCGGAAGCACATACAATACCACATCCATTATGTTTATCTTTTTTAAATAAATTAAAATCAAATGGAATTGATACAAATCGTTTAATTGTAGCAAATAATAATTCAGCCAAAATTGGATTGAATAAAGTAAAATATGGTAGTTTTATATTAAACACTTGTTTTTTCCCTTATTTTTATTTACACACATATAACGCAATAAAAAATGATATTAAACATATTAATATAAACAATAACATCACTCCCGATAAAAAATTTTTATGTTTAAATAGAAGAATGCATTATCACAAATATCAAATTATTGAAGAATTATTTAATAGGGGGCTATTAAATGATACTAGATTTAGTTGGGTAGATAATAAAGATACAAAAAACTTTTTAAATAAAAATTTGGTTAATTATTTAAACATAGATATAAATAATTTTAAATCAATTCAATTAGAAGATGATGTAATGTATGGTAGTGAATTATCTATCCACGAGGAATATCTATATGCAATAAATCCTAATTGGTATTATAAAAGTAAAGTTAATATTATAACTGAAACAAATTTTAATGAATCAGAAATTCACATAACTGAAAAGACGTGGAAAGCAATATACTTAGGTGTACCATTCGTTATATCAGCATCAAAAGGACATTTAAAAGCATTAAGGGATATGGGATTTAAAACCTTCAATTCAGTAATCAATGAGGATTATGATAATATGAATGGTGAAAATAAAATAAAAGAAATTATAGATAGTGCAGAAAAATTATCTAATATTTATAATACTAACGAAGTATTGGACATATGTAAGTTTAATAAAGAACTATATTTCAATTTGGAGCATCGTAGAAAAATATGTAAAGAAGTTTTTTTAGATAAATTGTATGATATTCAAACCTTAATAATTCATAAAACTTTAATCTAATATGATTGTTACAATTTTAGCAGAACCAAGAAGTGGTTCAACAAATCTTACTAATTGGTTTTATCTTAATAAAAATTTTACTACATTATTTGAACCAGAAAACCCTAATTCTAAATGGTTTCAAAATAATACTAATCCAAAAGATTACAAATACAATACTAAACATCTTTGTATAAAAGAAATATATTATCCTGGTATAAATTGGGATGCATTATTAAATGTATCCGATAAAATTATTGTTTTATATAGAGAAAGTGGGGAAGAACAATTAGAATCATTTTTGAATGCGTTAACCACCAATAATTGGCATAATCAATATGTTTACAAAAAAAAAGAAAATTTACTTATTAATGAAAAAACAGAGTATTTTAATAGATTAAAATATGAATTTAAAAAAAAATATGTAAACAAAGAATACTTTACTATTTCATACGAAGAATTATATTATAATAATGGGTTTCACAAAATATTAGACTATTTGGATATAGATGAGTTGGAAAATAAAAACTTTCCACTTGGTAGAAAATATAGAATAGATACTAGTATTAATAAGTTAATATAATCATAATTAATTGATTATCAACAAGTTATAACAAATATCTTAAAATAATTGGTAAAGTCACAATAATTTCGTATCTTTAAGTATAAACATTAAACTCTAAGATATGAAGATTTTATCCTTTTTAGGTATTATGGTTTTAATGGCTTGTAATAAAGATATAATTACACCAATACCACAAACGCACACAATTACATTTACAATTGATTCGGCATTAAATTCAAATGGTAAACAAAGTTTATTATTAGATAATAATGGGTTTTATCATTTAGTATTATCTACAACATCAAACCAAACACTAAGTAGAATTACTGGTAAATTTTTAGTAGATGGTAAACCTAACCAAATACCTTCACCTGTTACGGGTAGAATAGAATGGAGTAGTTCTCACTATTGGCTTTTAAAAGCCGGTGATAAGGTTGGCAGTATCGTTAAAACGTATTTTAATCCATACACAGGTCAATTACAAACATCACAATTACCCAATTTAATTTCACAACAAGACCAAATAATTCCTATTGTAAATGGTACATCTCAATTAGGATATTTTTCCGGTGAAATAAATACTATGGGTGCACCTATCTATAAAATGAAAGGTGATACAATTACAATTATAGGTAAAGCAATTTATACTTTAGAAATACCAAATTCAAAGTTATTTTCAGATATAAAAACAGATTCAATTCAGAAATCTATCAGAATTATTTGTGATTAGAGAAAAAAGTTGTATATTTGAGTTATGATAACA
>Ga0114975_10001658_pt1 | contig 15682 bp, 13 predicted proteins | sample S_130626_EF_Meta_FD_87031 | JGI IMG/M metagenome (GOLD analysis project Ga0114975, IMG submission 87031) | Freshwater microbial communities from Lake Simoncouche, Canada to study carbon cycling - S_130626_EF_MetaG | ecosystem: Environmental > Aquatic > Freshwater > Lake | place: Lake...
ATATCGCGGATTGGGTTAAGTCCTGCAAGGGCCCCAAAGGGGAAGCGATCCCCATGATTTTTAGGCCTTTTCATGAGTTTGATGGCAATTGGTTTTGGTGGGGTGCGGGTCATTGTAGCGTGGAAGAATTTATTTCGATTTGGCGTTTTACGGTGGATTATTTAAAAGATGTACATCAAGTGCATAATCTTTTATATGCTTTTTCTCCGGATAATAAATTTTTGACGGAGGCCAAATTTTTGGAGAGGTATCCAGGGAATTCGTATGTCGACATGGTGGGTATGGATAATTATGGGGACATGGGTAGAAATGGATATAATTTGCCGAGAGCCATTGAAAAGCTTTTGATTGTTTCCAATTATGCCAAGAAGAATAACAAATTAGCCGCCTTCACGGAAACAGGCTTGGAAACCATTCCAAATGCCAATTGGTGGACAGATGTCCTTTTAAAAGTAATGAAAACGGAAGGGTTGAATGTAAGCTATGTGTTGGTTTGGAGGAATGACATTAGGAGTCCGACACATTATTATGCACCCTTTCCGGGCCAAGTTTCGGCACCTGATTTTATGAAATTTTATGAAGATCCTTTCACGCTATTTTTGGAGGATTTGCGCAAACAAAATATATATCGCTTTAAGAATAACTAATATGAAGGCAACAGAAATACCCGTTGGTGTGGTGGGCTTAGGCTTGATGGGATGCAGCATCGCCACATGTTTGTTGATGTCGGGCCATCCCGTAGTTGCCATTGCGCCCATTCCCGTTGACATGGAGACAGCAGAATTGCGGATTAGGAAACATTTAAATAAGGCGAAGGAAGAAGGATTAGTGACTGAAACGGCGGAGTTTTATTTGGAAAATTTGATCCTTAGTGAAGCGTATGCGGAATTAAAATTATGCCAATTGGTCATCGAGTGCACGATAGAAAATGAGGAAATCAAGCGATCGGTTTATGGAAAGATTGAGGCTGAAATTGCCGATGACGCTTTGCTCACGTCAAATACCTCGGCGATTCCCATCAGTGAGCTTCAGAAATTAACTCAAAAACCTGACCGGTTTTTTGGTTTACATTGGGCGGAGCCTTCTCACACTACGCGCTTTTTAGAAATTATTTGTGGGGATCAAAGTGATATTACAAAGGGGGAATATTTATATGAATTATCGCATGGTTGGGGGAAGGAGCCAACCTTAGTGCGGAAGGACATTCGTGGATTTATCGCCAATAGATTAATGTATGCGATGTACCGGGAAGCATTTTATTTGGTTGAGAATGGGTATGCGACCGTGGAAGATGTAGATCGCGCTTGCCGAAATAATACGGGATATTGGATGACATTGGTGGGGGTTTTTGGCTGGATGGATTTAACGGGGGTACCTGCCTACCATAATGTCATGAAGGATTTAAATGCGACTTTATATAATGGAACGGAGGTGCCAAAATTAATCGACGACATTGTTAAATCTGGTGGCAAGGGCGTAAGCAATGGCCAGGGATTTTACCAATATAGTCCCGAGGAGGCTAAATTATGGGAAGAAACTTTTGCCGATTTTAGTTATGAAATTAGGAAGTTGGCCTTAAAATACCCGTCTGATGTGGTTAAGTCTAAATTAAAAACCAACCTTTTGATCTAGAAAATCAGTCTATTTTTGGGTAATTCAGCATATAGCGTATAGCTTTACTAACTTTTAGAAAGTTAGTAAAGCTGGTGCTGCGAGGTATATTTCTCATGAAATGTCATTTACCCTTATCAATGGGAATCCAATTTTCTAAACGGGCTTTAGTGCGCTAAAAACTAATTGGCTCAAAAAATTAAAAACAAATTCTTCCTCTTTTTCATTAGAAACATCAGTTAATCGAGGCAAATTTTTACTAAAGTATTGTTGGCTATGTGCTGTTTCGATCAAGGTACTACTTAAAGATCTAGTATAAGTGTAGGAAGGATTTAGACTTAGCATTACTTCTGAAATTTTGTTACACAAGTCTTTATACGGTTTAAAAACTTGAAAGGAATTGATTTCCTTCACTTCTTTTATCAGGTAAACCTTGCTGCTTTCGGATAGGACAATTTGGTTTAAAAAGGATTTATTGTAATCTAGTTGGCCTACACTTTCTGGTAAGCTTTTCGTAAACAAAGTAATAATCTTCGTTAACTTTTCTTTTGGATCTTGTATATTTTGAATCGTGAAATCAACAAGGAATTCCATGTAGGACCAATACCAATTTAATATATAGAGCAGCAATCGGTGTTTATTTTCAAAATACCGATAGATAGACGCTTCAGTCGTGGACATTTTAGTCGCTAATTTTTTAAAGGTAAAATGCTCAAATCCTAATTCATAAATTAAATCAATCGCATTTTTTACAATCTGTTTACCTAATTCTGAAGATTCAGGATCGCGCAAATAGATATGTTCGTTGACCTTAAAAGTAAGTTGGAAGTCCATGTATTCTAAAATTTAATTCAAATATAGCAATAGTAAAATTATTATAAAATAAATTTAAATATTTTTTACAATAGTAATACTATTATAACAAAAAGTATTATATCTTTGTAAAAAAAAGTATAATAACTATCATATCTTTGTAAAAAATAGTAATAAATGGATTTTCTTTCTGCTGTAAATAGGATAAGCCAATTAACAAGACTTCATAAAAAGGAGGTTTTGGGGATTTATCTTTTTTCAGCTTTTTCGGGTTTGGTGCAATTGAGTTTGCCTCTTGGCGTACAGGCTATTGTAGGTTTTGTGCTTGGCGCGACGATGGTGACCTCTATTTATGTGCTTATATTTTTAGTGGTGTTGGGGGTATTTATTGTGGGCTTGCTTCAAATAAATCAAATGAGATTAATTGAAAAGGTCCAACAACAAATTTTTGCTGATTACGCGTTTGATTTTGTAACTAAGATCCCACGATTTGATTTGAAAAAATCGGATTCATATTATCTGCCTGAGAAAGCAAATCATTTTTTTGAAACGGCAACGGTCCAAAAAAGTTTTTCGAAGATTTTGTTGGATCTGCCCATGGCCTCCATTCAGATTTTGTTGGGCTTACTTTTATTATCTTTTTACCATCCATTTTTTATTGTTTGGGGAGTAATACAGATGCTAATTATTTGGTGGGTATTACGCAATACGAGCAAGCCGGGTCTTACGACCAGCTGGACTGAAAGTAAATATAAGTATTCGGTTGCCTCATGGTTTGGAGAGATGGCTCGGACTTTAAAATCAATAAAATTTAGCGAACCCGATTTGGCCATAAATAAAACAGATTTACAGGTCATGGGGTATTTGGGCGCTCGAACGAAGCATTTTAATGTACTACTTTTCCAATATAAAATTCTTGTCTTTTTTAAGGTTTGCATGACCTTAGCGATGTTAACTATTGGCGCAGTTTTATTGGTAAACCAACAACTTAATGTCGGCGAATTTATAGCTGTTGAAATCGTTATCATCATGGTCATTAATGCCGTCGAAAAGCTGATTATTAGCCTGGAAAGTTTTTATGATTTGGCCACGGGATTAGAAAAACTAGCAATTATTACTGAATCGCCTTTAGAGAAAGAGGAGAGTGTAAGATTAAACCCTTTATTTAATGGAATTCAAATTAATTTCATCGATTTTTCATTTGAATTTGAAGAAGATAAACCTCTTTTAAAGCATGTGAATTTTGCGATAGAAAAAGGAACAAAAGTAGGTGTCCACGGTCCACAGGGTTCGGGAAAGTCAATTTTTCTTAGGATGTTAACAGGAAATTATACGGATTTTGTGGGGTCTCTTTTAATTAATCAAATACCCATTCAAAACTTAAATAAGAGAGAATATCGAAGGCAGGTGGGGACATTTTTACAAGGGCACGAAATTTTTATGGGCACTTTGATGGAGAATATTACGTTGGGCCAAACGGATATTAGTACTGAGATGATCATCCAGCAAGCGAATAAATTAGGTTTTTTAAATTTTCTTCAATATTTCCCATCGGGGTTTGATACGGTTTTGGATCCATTGGGCAAAAAACTTTCAGAGTCACTTAAAAAGAAAATTCTACTCATTAGAGCAACGATTGGAAATAAATCTTTGCTTTTATTAGAAGAGCCTTGGAGTGGTTTGCCGAGCGAAATAAAAGAGAGTTTGAAGCATTATTTTTTGAATGAATTACCAAATGTGACAGTCCTCATCGCAACAAATGATTCGGATTATCTTTTGAAATGTGGTGCGACATTTGAAGTTGGCAAGGGTGTTATTTTAGACTAATTATGGAACGTCATTTTTTTAAGTCATTTGAGCAGGTGTATAGGCAGAATGAAAAGAGCTATATCAATCGATGGCTTTTGATGATTTTGGGTATATTCTTGGCAAGTTTATTTCTTCCTTGGACACAAAATATCAGTGCCAAAGGTAAGGTGACGAGTCTATTCCAAGAACAACGTCCTCAAGCAGTGAATTCGCCAATTCCAGGGAAAATAATGAAATGGTGGGTTCGGGAAGGGGATATTGTAAAAAAAGGAGATACGTTGATTCAGATATCTGAAATCAAAGAGGATTATTTGGACCCTAATTTGGTTAATCGAACAGAGCAACAAGTCAACGCAAAAAAAGGAGCGATTTCATATTACAATAGCAAAGTGAATGTGACAGCGTCGCAAATTCAAAATTTGCAAATGGGTAAAAAGTTGAAAATTGAGCAAATAGGAAATAAATTAAAGCAATTAGAAAATAAATTGATTGGTGAGAAGGCAGAAATACTCGCAGCAAATAACGAGTTCAATTTGGCGAAAAATCAATATGAGCGTCAGCAAAAAATGTATGAACAGGGTTTAGTTTCTCAGACACAATTCCAACAAAGAAATGTGGTTTTTCAAAATGCCCAAGCCAAAAAAACGGTTACTGAAAATAAATTAGAGCAAACAATACAAGAAATTATCAATACAAAAATTGAGCTAAGGGGTGTGGAGCAGGAGTACAATGAAAAAATAAATAAGGCGGAGGCGGAAAGATTACAGAGTCTTGGGACGATCGAAGTGGGTAAAGGAGAGGTAGCGAAATTGGAAAATCAAGTTAGTAATTACCGAATTAGAAATGGCATGTACGTCATTCTTGCGCCCCAAGATGGACAAATTACGCAAGCAAAAAAAGCTGGTTTGGGAGAAGTAATTAAGGAGGGGGAAGATTTGATGAGCATTGTTCCTCCTAAGATTAATTATGCTGTTGAGATGTTCATTAGGCCTTTAGACTTGCCTCTTATTTCAAAAGGTCAAAAGGTTCGTTTTATGTTTGACGGTTTTCCAGCCATCGTATTTAGCGGATGGCCTAATCAAAGTTATGGAACGTTTGGGGGTAAAGTTATAGCCATTGAGAATTCAATAAGTCCCAATGGGTTGTTCAGAGTCCTTGTCGTAGAAGATTTTCAAGATCGTCCATGGCCAGGCCAAGTAAAAATTGGCGGTGGAGCTCAAGGAATTGCGCTATTAAAAAATGTTCCCATTTGGTATGAATTATGGCGAAATATAAACGGATTCCCTCCTGATTATTATTCATTTACTCCCGAAAAATGAAAAAAATAATAGGATTTTTACTGATTTCGGTCCAACTATTTTCTCAAGATAGTTTGAAGACTTTGTATTCAGAAGAAGTTCTTTTAATGGTTCAAAAATATCACCCAATTGCTAGGCAAGCATTTATTAGGGTTCAATCTGCTCAAGCTGATATTCTGGCAGCCAAAGGAAATTTTGATCCCACATTTAGCCAATACTCGAGTCAAAAAACATTAGATGGCAAAAATTATTACCTATATCAGTCGCCCCAATTGACAATTCCTACTTGGTATGGCATTGAAATTTCCGGAGGAATGGAATTTTTAAATGGGTCGCGGTTAAATCCAGAACAGAGCTTAGGGCAAACTAGCTATTTGGGAATTTCGATTCCTTTGGCACGAAATTTAGTCATGGATAAGCGCAGGGCGACGCTAATTCAATCCAAAATATTTAACCAAATGGCTGCTCAAGAGCAGCGAAATGTGATTAATCAAATTATTGTAGATGCGATGTCGGCGTATTGGAATTGGGTAAAATCATATCGCGTCTATGAAACGGTGAAGCAAAATTTAAAGGTGGCGGTAGACCGACAAACCTTAACGAAAAAGGGATTTGAATTCGGCGAGAGGCCGGCCATCGATACCGTAGAGGCGGCTAGCCAGCAACAATACTTCTCCAATATTGCAGAAGCGAAATGGCTTGAATTTCAAAATGCAGCTTTAGATTTATCCGCATTTTTATGGTGGGAAAACAATGTGCCGATTCAGATACCTGATTATATAATCCCATCCGAATCCCTGGAAACTATTCAAGGAGTAAATTTTTCGTTGGCAAATTTACTCGACCAAGCGATGAAAAATCACCCAGAACTTCAAATTTATTCCCTTAAAATTTCAGCGTTACAAGTGGATAAAAAGTTAAAATTTCAAGGGTTGTTGCCTAAAGTGGACTTACAGTACAATCAAATAACCTTAAATCAAACTCCCTTTTTTACCGCGCCCTTATTTGAAAATAATTTTTTGTATGGTCTGAAGATTGAAATACCTCTTCGGTTTTCTCAGGGAAGAGCAGAATATCAAAAAGCTAAATTAAAGCTTCAAGATGAATCATTATTTCAGGACCAAAAAAGGAGATCGATCGAAGTGAAAATAAAATCTTATCATAATGAAATGATTGCTTTGCGGAAACAAATTTTGACCCAAGAAGCTACAAATAAAAATTTAATTGCCTTAGTCAAAGCCGAAGAGAGCCGGTTTAATAATGGAGAATCATCCCTTTTTTTAATCAATTCTAGGGAGAATAAAGCGCTCGAAGGCATGGAAAAATTAATTGAATTAAAGACAAAATTTGCCAAAACAGTATATGCACTTCAGGGGAGTGCCGGTTTGCTGGGAGGCGTTTAACGATAGTTTGTGTTGGGGATTAGTGAGAAAATAATTTAGAAGTAGGATTGCATACAACCCAAGGGTATTTTACCCTTGGGTTTATTTTTATCAGTTATATGATCAATAAAATAAGTTTCAAATTATGGGTTTTAATTATTTGCGTATAGCTTTACTAACTTTTTAAAAGTTAGTAAAGCTGGTGCTGCGAGGTATTTTTTATGCTTTTTCATATTTCCATCCTTTTTTGCTCTTCCATTTTTTAGCGGATAATCTCAATTAATTAAATTTCGAATGCAGGAGCAAAACCCCTATTTATATTTATTCTAAATAGCTTGTTTTTTTATTATCGAGATTCTATATTTGCAAACTATTTGTAATTAGTCTAAATTAATATAGAATGTTTTGCCGCCTAAGTTTTTTATTTTTCTCCTTGTTTTTTTCTTCTATTACCTTAGCGCGTGAAGAGGCGCTTGTTGACACAACAAAAGGGTCTAAATTGTTATCTGAGGTATTTGTGCTGGGTAAATCGGGCATTAAGGGGAATAGCAATTTAGTCGATTTTGATGGACTAAGGTTATTGGCGGCTAAAAAATCTGAATTAATTGTTCTTAGTAAAATGGATGCTAATCTTGCTAATCAATCATTTAGAGAAGTTTTTGGTCGAACTCCTGGACTTCATGTCATTGAAAGTGATCCATCAGGTTTTAATACCAGCATAGCCATTCGTGGGTTGAGCACAAACCGTTCCTGGGATTTTAACATGAGGCAAAATGGATATGATATCACTCCCGATCCCATGGGTTATAATGAAGCCTATTATACGCCTTCTTTCGAGTGGGTAGAAAAGATCGAAATTGTTCGAGGTGCGGCAGCTTTGCAGTACGGACCTCAAGTTGGCGGCTTAATTAATTATATTCTCGAAAAGCCAATCTTTGACAAGAAGTTTGGCGGGGAAGCCCAACAAACGTTCGGGTCCTTTGGACTAAAATCATCCCTCATTAAATTCCGTTCTGGAATGAAAAAATTAGCATTTGTTGCTTCGCATCAATACAGAGGAGGCGATGGCTTCCGTCCAAATTCAGATTTTAATTCGAATCAAAGTTATTTTAGAGTGGACTGGAAGCCTCTGGCGGATGGTCTTGTTACATTTGAACTAACAAAATCAAATGCACAGGCTCAGTTGGGAGGAGGAATCAGTGAGGCCCAATTTAAATCAGATCCATGGGTTTCATACAGGTCTAGAAATTATTATTATTCCCATTGGCTTATGCCGGTAGTGAAATTCAATTATTCCCCAAGCAAATTAATTAATTCCCAAATACAAGTGTTTGCCATTCAAAGTGGCAGATCTCAATTAGGTTTTACTAAAACCAACGACGTCTTAGATGTACCAAATAGTACGGGTAATTATGCCAACAGATCTCTAGATCGGGACGAATACACGTCCTATGGAGCGGAATTTCGCTCGGGCCTAAACGCTTTTAATGAAAAATGGCAGACGTCTGTGGGCCTTAGGATTTTTAGAGGCAATATGTTTCGTCAGCAACAAGGGATTGCCAATAATGGGTCAACGTATTCAGAAAATTTAGTAGATCCAAAATTCCCAAGATCTTTAAATTTTGTCAACCAAAACTTCTCCGCGTTTATTGAAAATGCGTTGGCAATCACCCCCAAATTTAAGTTGGCAGGCGGCCTGCGCTATGAATACATCCTCTCCCAGGGGAATGGATTTTTAGACAATAATTCGAAATTTTTGAGCCCTGATCGCCTACGTAGTTTTATTTTGTGGGGTGTGGGAGCGTCATTTAAGCCTTCTTCAGAACTTGAAATTTATAGCAATGCATCCCAAAGTTTTAGGCCCATCAGCTTTTCTGATTTACTACCTTCATCAACCACCGATATCGTGGATGCGGCATTAAAAGATGCTAGATCCTTGAATTTTGATTTAGGGATAAGAGGCAAAAAAGGTAATTTTTTACGCTACGATATTAGCGCTTATTATCTTGAATTTTCAGATAGAATTGGCAATTTGTCCATGAAAAATTCAAATGGCCAATCCTATTTATATAGAACAAACTTAGGTTTAAGTTCTTCAAAAGGAATTGAATTATATGCGGAAATAGATCCTATTTCATTCCTTCATGGGAGCTCGCGGTATGGTCAAATAAGTGTCTTTCTGTCGGTAGGATTAAATAATTCTGTCTATGAAAACTTCCCTTTAATCTCAGGAGAAAATTTGGCAGGGAAAAGACTGGAAAATGCACCTCAACAAATTATCCGTTCCGGACTTACATATACCCATAAGCGTTTGTCATTTACGTATCAAATTAGTTATACGGCCGAATCTTTTTCTGATGCACAAAATACGGTTAAGCCTAACCCAGCGGGTACGATCGGTCTAATCCCTGGGTATACGTTAGACGACTTTTCCTTTACCTATAAATACCGTAAACATTGGCTTTTAAAAGGATCAGTCAATAATGTTATGAATGTTTCTTATTTTACAAGAAGGGGAACGGGTGCTTTCCCGGGCTATGGAATTTTGCCTGGCGCCCCTCGAAATGTGAGTTGCACCCTTGGTTTTACTTTCTAAATTAATCAGCCTTTAGATCAAGATTATAAGTTAGTTATAGGAGAATATGGATGTTTGGGTCTAGCTTTACTAACTTTTCAAAAGTTAGTAAAGCTTGGGGTTCGAGGTATGTTTTTTACTCTTTAGTCATCTTAAAAAGAGAGCCGATATTATCTATTGATTGTAAATAATAATCACTCTTTGGAAGAAAAGAAAAATCTTGATTTTTATTATTAAATCGGAGCATTAGTATCAATAAAAGGGTATAAAAATTAAATTTACCCATTTATTTGTCAATCTCTTTAGCTTTGTTAAATTTGGTAAATCAGTCGCGCGATAGTCGAAGGACAAAAAAGAGCGCGCCTCATATACATTAGAACCTATTAAAAAATCAAAGCAAAATAAATATTTTGCTTCATTCATGATCCATTTAAACCTATGAAAAAACTCAAAAGCCGATTAAAAAAGGGAGAAACCTTGCATGGTTGTTGGCTCAACCTCGGCAGCCCCTTAACCGCGGAGATCGTTGGACTATCTGGTTTTGATTGGGTTTTAATCGACTTAGAACATGGTGCCGGATCAGAAAAAGAGGCTTTGGCGCAAATGCAAGGGCTCCAACATACCTCCGCCGGAATCATTGTCCGGGCGGAAAGTGCTGAACCCCAACGCATTCAACGAGTGTTAGATATGGGGGCAGAAGGTGTTATGTGTCCCAAAATAAATAACCTAAGCGAAGCGAAAAAAGTAGTGAATGGCTTATATTATCCACCCATGGGCCAACGAGGCGTTGCTAAAATGGTTCGGGCCACACAATTTGCCCAAAACTTTCAAAGCTATTACGAAACTTCTCAAGAAAACATGTTGGGAATTGTTCAAATTGAAACCAAAGAAGTCTTAAATCACCTCGACGAAATCGCAAATTTAGATGGGGTGGATGTGCTGTTTATTGGCCCGGCAGACCTTTCGATGGAGCTGGGTATTTTTGGACAATTCAATCATCCTGAATTTTTAGCCGCCGTGGAAAAAACAATTAAGGCCGCAAATAAAGCTGGGAAATCAACGGGAATTTTATTTTTTAATCCAGATGAATATTCCAAATATCATCAGATGGGCATTCGATTTATTGCTTGTGGAGCCGACGCCACTTTTGTGGCTGAGGGGGCAAAAAACATGGTAGAAAAATTAGTAAAACTTAGATCTCAAGCATCATGATATTAGATCCGATTATTTTATTGGCGATTGGAATAGTTTTAGTCGTTGGGGGCATCATTGGGTTAAAACTACATCCATTTTTAGCTCTTTTATTGGGCGCGTTTGTTGTTGCTATTTTGACACCCGCTTCTATTTTAGAACAGTTTGCCCTGTCAAAAGGGATGGACGCAGCCGCCGCTTTATCCTTTTCGAAAAAAAGTGTGGGCGAACGAATCGCAACGGAATTTGGGAATACCTGTGCTAAAATAGGCATCTTAATTGCCATGGCTGCAATCATCGGGAAATGCATGTTGGAATCCGGTGCGGCCGAGCGTATCATCCGATCTTTATTAAAATTTACGGGCGTGGATAAAGCCCCATTTGCCTTTCTTTTTGGAAGCTTTTTTTTAGGAATTCCCGTGTTTTTTGACACGGTGATATTTTTAATGATTCCCCTAGCCAAAGCCATGACTTTGCGCATCGGAAAAAATTATTTATTACTAATACTTTGTATTATGTCAGGTGCGGCTATGGCTAATTCTTTGGTCCCACCCGCACCTGGCCCACTTTTTTTAATTGGCGAAATGCATATACCGATCGGCTTAATGATGGGTTGCGGTATCGTTGTCGGTTTTTTTACTGTATCAGCGGGTTATATTTTCTCCGTTTGGGCGAACAAAAAATGGCCCATTGAATTACGGGATTCGGTCGATGCAAAACTGGAGGATCTTAAAAAAATATCAGCCAAAGAAGATCAAAATTTACCTGGATTAGGGGTTTCTTTATTGCCAGTCATGATTCCTTTAGTGCTTATTTGTTTAGATACGGCGATTTCAAATTTCTTAAAAGGGGCTAATTCTGTGGATGCGGGAAGCTTTTTTAATCAATTTGCGGCGGTCGTTAAATTTTTTGGAGATAAAAATATTGCCATCATTTTAGGGGGAGTGGCTGCCCTAGGAGTTATGGCAAAAAATAAAAAGGATAAGGGGCAAAGCCTAACTCCATTTGTGCAGACGGCTTTAATGAGCGGGGGAGGAATTATTTTAATTACGGCTGCTGGTGGGGCTTTTGGGGGGACACTCCAACAAACCGGCATTAGTGCTAAAATTGCCGAATTGACCGCGGGGTACCAAATGGCTTTAATTCCGATGGCATTTTTTATTGCAGCTGTGGTTCGCACGGCACAAGGATCGGCCACCGTAGCCTTAATCACGGCTTCAGGAATTTTGTCGGGGATGGCTGGTCAGGCCAATTTAGCGTTTAATCCAGTATATATTGGATTAGCGATTGGTTGCGGATCCAAATTAGTTCCATGGATGAATGATGCGGGTTTTTGGATATTTTGTAAATTGAGCGACTTAACCGAAAAGGAAGCGCTTAAGACAATTTCCCCTCTCTTGGTGGTGATGGGTTTAACAGGTTTAGTAGTCATTTTAATTGGGGCAAAATTATTCCCCTTGATTTAATTTTCATATGAAAAATATTGGATTTATTGGATTGGGAATCATGGGGAAACCTATGGTATTAAATTTATTGAAAGCAGGCTTCTCTGTTTCAGTACTTGAAAAAAGTGCTGCGGCAAAGGAGGTACAATTATCAGGAGCCAAACTTTGTTCTTCGCCTAGATTGTTAGCAGAATCTGCTGATACGATTATTACGATGTTGCCGGATTCACCTGAAGTGGAGTCGGTCTTGTTTGGAGACGAAGGGATTGCAGGCACGATGAAAGAAGGCCAAATTTTCATTGATATGTCAACGATCTCGCCATTAATGGCCCATAAAATTCATGCCGAATTAGCTAAAATTGGAGTTGACGCATTGGATGCACCCGTTTCCGGTGGCCAAGTAGGTGCAGAGGCTGCCACACTTTCTATTATGGTGGGCGGTTCTTCTGAGGCATTTAATAAGGCATTACCTATTTTTCAAACAATGGGCAAAAATATTGTTCATATCGGCGAAGCTGGGGCGGGCCAAATTACGAAGGCTTGCAATCAAATGATTGTGGGCATGACGATACAAGCCGTTTCCGAAGCTTTCACTTTGGCCAACCAAGCAGGGGTAGATTTAGAAAAAATGCGCGAAGTGTTACTGGGGGGATTTGCTCAAAGTCGAATTTTGGACTTGCATGGCCAACGAATTATCGATCGAAACTTTAAGCCAGGATTCAAAATAAAGTTACATAACAAAGATATGAATATAGCTTTAGAGACCGGAAAAGCATTAAATGTAGACTTAATGGGTACGGCCCAAGTAGCCCAACAAATGAAAAAAGCGGTGGACGTGGGGAATGGAGAATTGGATCATAGTTCTTTGGTATTGTTATTAGAAAAATAAAATAAATATGTCGTATACCGCTGGACCCCGCATTAAAGAAATTCACATTACCCCCATTGCCATTGTAGATCCTCCACTATTGAATGCAGCCGGTTTGCATGCGCCTTATGCTTTGCGTACGGTTTTGGAAATTGTTACTGAGGATAACATTTCAGGCATTAGTGAAATTCCAGGAACTAAGGATATTGATGCGGCTTTAGAGGAATCAAAAAAACTTTTGATTGGTCAGGATGTATTTCAATTAAACCAAATTCGGCATATTTTAGAGCAGGCCTTTGGTACAGATTCGGTGGCTGACCGAGGATTAGCTCCTTGGGACCAACGAAAATTAGTGCATATTTTTAGTGCGGTTGAAGTGGCTTGTATGGACATCATGGGCAAAGTTACCGGAAAGCCGATTGTCGATTTATTAGGTGGAAAGATGCGTGACCGAGTTCCTTTTTCAGCCTATTTATTTTACAAATATGAAGGTGCTGGAGGCGAATTAGGTTTTGGTCTCAATCCAAATGCAATAGGTTGGGATGCGGCCCGACAAAAAAGCGCGTTAAATCCAGATGAAATTGTCGCGCAGGCTAAGGCTATGTGCAAGGAATTTGGATTTCAATCCATCAAGTTAAAAGGAGGAGTTTTTGAACCCCGTCAGGAAGTGGATGCGGTGATTGCCTTACGCGAAGCTTTTGGCGAAAAATATCCGTTAAGACTCGACCCAAATGCACTTTGGACCGTTGAAACATCGATAAAATATGGGAAAGAAATGGAGCCATACTTAGAATATCTCGAGGATCCTGTTCGTGGCCAAGAAAATATGGCGCTGGTTCGTAAGGCTTTAAAGACGCCTTTGGCCACCAATATGTGTACGACCTCTTTTGCAGAAATTCCTAAAAGTATTGAAATTGGTGCCGAAGATATTATTTTGAGTGACCATCATTTTTGGGGTGGTTTGCGCGCGTCGATGACCTTAACAGGTATATGTGAGACCTTTGGAAGAGATTTGTCCATGCATTCCAACAGCCATTTAGGTATCTCATTGGCGGCAATGGTGCATTTAGGTGCGGCTTTACCAAAAATGACTTATGCCTTAGATACGCATTATCCTTGGCAGTCGGACGAAATTATTATAGGCGGACGCATGAAATTTGAGGATGGTTCGGTCGAAGTACCCAGTGAACCTGGCCTAGGAGTGGAATTAGATCGTGTGGCCTTAGCTGCTTTGCATCAAAACTATTTGGCCTGTGGACTAACCAAACGGAATGATGAAATTGAAATGCAAAAAGTTAATCCGGATTGGACTTTCAAAGCCGTTCGTTGGTAATTTAAATTAGATTAATATGATTCGCCACTCAGTTATTTTAACATTAAAATCGAGTTTATCCCCAGCGGATAAATTGCAATATTTCGCGGCAGTAGACGAATTGAAACAAATTCCAGGAGTTCAAAAGTTTGAAGTACTAAAGCAAACGAGTAGTAAAAATCCTTTTCAGTATGGGATTTCGATGGAATTTGAATCCCAAGAAGACTATGATCTATATACAAACCATTCTTTACATTCCGCCTTTGTAGAAAAATATTGGGCTGCTTGTGTGGAAGACTTTTTGGAAATCGATTATCAAATGCTTGATCAATAAAATCAGCTTTATAGATTGATTTTTAAGCGCTTGGGCTTAGCTTTACTAACTTTTCAAAAGTTAGTAAAGCTGCGGGGTGAGGTCCCTTTTTCCCACATTACAAAAGCTCAATGGCACAGAATTTTCTAATTTTTTAGCGCAAAGGCTAAATACTTATCCCCTGATTTAGTCTTTACCTTTCCTCCTCCACAGGCAATGACGACATATTGAACGCCGCCAATCGAGTAAATGCTAGGGGAAGCGTATCCGGCAGCCGGCAACTTATATTCCCATAAAATCTTTCCCGTTTTTCGGTCAAAGGCTCGAAACATTTCGTCTTTTGTCGCCGCTATGAATAGCAATCCTCCGGCTGTCACTGCTGGCCCACCGTACAAATCTGTTCCCGTAGGTGGAATTCCCTTAGCCGTTAATTCAGGATATTCGCCTAAAGGAACTTGCCAAAGGTGTTTCCCACTATTCATTTCAATCGCCGTTAAGATTCCCCAAGGTGGGCTACTGACCGGATATCCTTGGCTATCGTACCAACGCGTATATCCAGTAAAGGTGAAGGGGGAAAAGTCTAGTGTCGATTTTTTTATAGGCCCTTCCACGGCTAAATTTAATCCTTGGGCGTAGGCTAAAACTGCTTTCTTTTCAGCGGCAGAGAGAAAATTAAAAGCCGGCATTCTTCCTCGGCCTTTAGCTAAAATTTGATATAAAAGTGGTTCCGAATATTTCTTATGGACTTCCCTTAAAGGAGGAATAGTCCCGTCTTCACTCCCTTCCCGGTTTTCCCCATGGCAACTTTTACAGTGTTGCACATACAGCGATTTGCCGGAGTTTTCAATCGTCTTTTCTAAGGGAACTAATGAAATATAGACCGGATTTTGTTTGGCAGGAATGTACATGACACTGTTTTCATCGACAGCAGCTCCACCCCACTGCGCTCCTCCATCCGTCGCTGGGAAAAAAATAGTTTTCTTCGTTAAACTTAGTGGAATAAAGGGCTGACCCGTTTGGGACTTACGGAGCTCAGCAATAATTTCTTCCTTATTTGACGCCCAT
>Ga0114975_10001659_pt1 | contig 15679 bp, 15 predicted proteins | sample S_130626_EF_Meta_FD_87031 | JGI IMG/M metagenome (GOLD analysis project Ga0114975, IMG submission 87031) | Freshwater microbial communities from Lake Simoncouche, Canada to study carbon cycling - S_130626_EF_MetaG | ecosystem: Environmental > Aquatic > Freshwater > Lake | place: Lake...
GCCGAGTGAGACGCAGTTGGCCCCCCAGCCACGATCGTTAAGCAGACGAACGATCGCCGGAAGCGGATCTGCCTTGAGTGAATACGATCGCACCCATGGATCTGGGAAGGCTGCCTCAAGGTGGCTCGCAGCGGTCGCGATCTTCGCCTCACTTGTCAGATAGAAGGGTGTTGGGGTTGTGCGCGCGGCAATCTCCGCCGCCTCTGCCATGCGTGGATCGAGTGCGCCCGAGGAGGGCATGGTGCTACGGGAGGACGACGTGGCAGGCGCGACAGCGTGCTTCGTACGTGTCATCTCCACCCATACCGCCAATGACGATCAACTCATCACTCACGCTGGCTGGCTGCCCGTTGCGCATGCGCTGGGTCCGAGTTGCTTCGGCGCCGCAGTTCACGCAGATCGCCGTCAACTTCGTCACCTCATCGGCGCGCGCAAGGAGCTCAGGGATCGTTGCAAACGGCCGCCCAGCAAAGTCTTGATCGAGGCCGCTCACGATCACGGTCCGAGGTCCCGCAACGAGCTCTTCAATGATGCCTGGAAGATCTGCCCCGAAGAACTGCGCCTCTTCGATGGCTACTGCGTCTGGGTTGCGCTTCAGCACCTCTGTCCGGATGGCGCTCGCATCTGCCGCCACCACGCTCGGGAAGCGGGTGCCCGTGCGGCTGACCACCTCCCCTGGAGCGACTCGGGTGTCACGGGCCGGGGTGATCAGGAGCACGCTCTGCCCAGCGATCTGCCGGCGGGTGAGGAGTCGGACAACCTCGGCCGTCTTGCCGCTGCTCATGCAGCCAGCAATCACGTGGAGCCAGGGTCGACGTGGAATAGGCATGGGCGGGATAGTAGCCGATCCCGTAACAATCGTCTTTTGTGGACAACTCACCGCAGAATTAACAGAACGGTAACCAGTTGATTACGAAACGTTGATGCTGGGGGTAGAGGATTGCCATGCGTCGATTAGTCGGCGGGTGAGTGGCGCCCAGCCACAGTGAGTAACCAAGGAGTTGAACGTGAAGCTCAAATCTCGCTTCAAGTTCGCAGTTACCGCAGCACTGACCCTCTCGGTCATGCTGAGCGGTGTCGCGAGCGCAACAGCACCAACCATTGACGTCAACGCGGGTAACAACCCAGCAGGCTCGGACACGGAAGGCAAGATCGAGGGATCTGGCGCTACGTTCCCGTGGGAGCAGTACAAGAGCTGGTTCACCTCATTCACCGATGAGAACCCACTCTGCAACACGTCCAGCTCGGACACCTGCACCGGATATGACTTCTTCCACACCTCTGACGTTGACGGTCTTATCCTCGGCTACTCGGGCGGCGGCTCAGGCACCGGCGAGAGCAACTTCTACGGCGCAAATCGCATGACCGCAACGCAGATGTTCTCAGGCACCGACGGAGTCCTAACGTCAGCAACGAGGACCGCGATCGAGGCCGTAGCGAACATTGGGACCAATTACACGGTGATCCCAGTAACTGCAGGGCCAGTTGCCGTGGTCTACAACCTCCCAGGACTCAAGCAGAAGACCTCGGCAACCTCAACCACGACCACCGCCGCCACGCTTCGGCTCAACGGCGAAACGATCTGCGGAATCTATTCCGGCCAGATCAAGAAGTGGAACAACGCCAAGATCAAGGCGCTGAACCCACTCGTCACGAACCTGCCATCGAGCGACATCAAGGTTGTCGGCCGCAGCGATAGCTCAGGCACGACCTTCATCTTCACCTCGTATCTCGGCAAGGCCGCAGCTGCGGCTCAGAATCAGTGCGGAATGCACAGCGCATTCACGTCGAACACCGAAGCAAACTTCAATGATGCTCCAGCGTCGGCAACCGACTTTGTACCAACCAAGGTTCAGCCAGGGACGTACTTCGCCGCAATGCGAACCGCCCTTGGGGTCTCGGCCATTGTTGGCAAGAGCGGCAACGGCGGCATTGCTCCGTACGTGAAGAACACGGTGGGAACAATCTCCTACGTTGAGAGCTCATACGCCACCAAGTACAGCCTTTCGACGGCTGCACTGGAGACGAAGAGCAAGTTCACGAGCGGCACGAACAAGAACAAGTTCAACTACCTGAAGCCAACTTCCGCAGGTGCGGTGGCGGCACTGACTGCGGCCGCAGCCGTAGTCGGCCAGGATCCAATCAATCCGACGACCAGCTACGTACAGCCAGTCTTCGCAACGGGGACCTCGTCGTACCCAATCGTTGGGTACTCGTGGCTGATTCTTTACACAGCCTTTGTTCCTGCGACCAGCACAGGCGTTGGCAAGGGTCAGGTACAGGGCCTCGTGGCCTTCTTGAACTGGGCTCTGACGACCGGTCAGACCTCGACGTACCTTGCACCAGGATTCGTTTCACTGCCAAGCTCCGTGAAGACCACGGCAATTGCGCAGCTGAAGACCATCAAGTGGGACGGGACCGCCGTCTGGCCATAAGTTCGAACTAGCCTGCGTAGAGCGGGCATCTGGAGGGGTAGGCGCATCGCGCCTGCCCCTCCAGTTATCTACCGTAGAATTCCGTTGCCTTTGAGGTAATCATTCGAATGAGGGGAGTGGACATGGCAGGTCTGGAGTTGCGACGAACAGGAGGGCTGTCGGCCGACAGCTTCTTCCGACGCATCACCGGAACCGGCCTCATCATTCTTGTTGTCGCGCTGGCCGGGCTCGTGGTTGCCTTTGTCGGCTACAGCAACCCACTCTGGACCATTCAAAGCCCAATCGATTTCTTGACCAGCTCAACCTGGTCTGCCGGAACTATCAACGAAAACGGTGAGATCGTAGATGCGCTCTACGGGGCGCTCGGCGCAATCTTTGGAACCGTTGCCACCAGTCTCATTGCGGTGCTGTTCGCGGCTCCGATTGGCATTCTCGCCGCTATCTTCCTTGTGGAATTTGCTCCACCCCGGCTTGCCGCACCTCTGACATTCATCGTCGAGTTGATTGCCGCAATCCCATCGGTCGTCTTCGGCCTCTGGGCGGCTGGTGATCTCTCCAATAGACTCCGCGACACAATTGAATGGTGGATCGCGTCGTCGTTTGGACGCTTCATCCCATTCCTCTCTGAAGATCCAGAATCTCCGGCAGCGGACAGTGTGTTTCGCGCGGGATTCCTCTTGGCGATCATGATTCTTCCCATGGTAGTCGCCGTCAGCCGCGAATTCATTCGCTCCGTTCCGATCTCCCTCCGCGAGGGCTACATTGGAATGGGTGCCACCAAATGGGAGGTCATTCGTGACGTGATCCTTCCAACCGCCCGAATTGGCCTCATTGGCGGCGTGCTGCTGGCGCTCGGCCGCGCAATTGGTGAAACCATTGCCGTCACCATGGTGATCGGGAACGCAGAAGGTGTCCCTTCGTCGCTCTTCCAGCCTGGCCAAACCGTTGCGAGCAAGATCGCGTCGAACATTGGCGAGGCGTCGGGGCCAATCGCAATCGGCGCGATGGCTGCACTCGGGCTCTCGCTCTTCCTGCTTACGACGGTGATCAGCCTGATCGTTCGGGTGCTAGTGCGTCGGTTCGCGGTGGCCGGAGGGCGGTCGTGAGCATTTCCGCAGGCACCATTGCAAAACTACTGACCCAACCCACCTCTGGCGAGCGTGCACGCCAGCGCACGAACAGGGTGATGCGCGTTCTCGTAGGCGTCGCCGCCTTCCTAGCGATCCTGCCCCTTATCGCACTCATTCTCTTTGTGTTGCTGAAGGCTGTGCCGTTCCTGGCCCCATCGTTCTTCTTCAATAATCCACTAGATCAGGAGCCCGGCATTCTCAATGCCATTGTTGGTTCTCTGCAGCTGAGTGGGCTAACTGTCCTCATCAGCGGGCCAATTGGAATTGCTGGTGGGGTATACCTCTCCGAGTTTGCTTCACCTCGCGTCGTCGCCATTGGCGAGACGGCGATTGACGTGATGCTTGGAGTTCCGAGCATCGTTGCGGGCGTGTTTGCCTATCTCATCCTTGTCCCCGTGCTCGGCTTCTCGGGGTGGGCGGCGGTTGCCGCACTTTCCATCTTGACCCTACCGATCATGATGCGTTCAACCCAAGAGGTGCTTCGCCTCGTGCCGCAGGCAATTCGAGAGGCCTCGCTCGCGCTCGGCGTGCCGGTGTGGAAGACAGCTCTCTTCGTCAGCGTGCGCACCGCCCTTCCTGGAATCCTTACTGGTGTAATCCTGGCATTTAGTCGCGCCCTTGGTGAGACAGCGCCGCTCCTTATGACGGCCCGAGGCACGAATGCGGAGAACTGGCTCGATTTCAGCACCACCATGAACGCCATGCCAATCGTGATCTACCAGTACTCCAATGCCGCGAGTGACTTGCTCATTGGTCAGGCCTGGGCAACCGCGCTGATCCTAATGGTCATCGCGCTCACAATCAACGTGCTCGTTCGTGGTCGAACAGTCAATAGCAGAACAGCGTAAGGAGGGGCGAAATGGCAACCGAGAAGCGCAAGACTGAGAACACAACTACAGGTGCTAAGGACGAACTCGCGCAGGCTGCGGCTCGTCCAGCAGCGCAGGCCGCACAGCGCGCCTCGGCTAGCGAGGGTGACGGCGGTCGCCTGACGCTCGAGAACGTCTCGGCGCGCTACGGCGCATTCCGAGCTGTGAAGGATGTCACCTTGGCGGTACGACCAAAGAGCGTCACGGCCTTGATCGGCCCTTCAGGCTGCGGGAAGTCGACGCTGATTCGTACCATCAATCGCATGCACGAGACCCTTCCAGGGGCGACGGTCTCTGGCTCCATTGCTCTTGACGGCGTGGACCTGTACAGCTCCGACGTAGATCCAGTTCGCGCACGTCGCGTTGTGGGCATGGTCTTCCAGAAGCCGAACCCGTTCCCAACCATGTCAATCAGTGAGAACGTTTCGAGCGGCCTCCGGCTGACGGGCGGAGCTTCCAAGAGTGACATTGCGGGGATCGTCGAAGACTCCCTCCGACGCGCAGCGCTCTGGGACGAGGTGAAAGACAAGCTCAACCAGCCAGGGACGTCACTCTCTGGCGGACAGCAGCAGCGTCTCTGCATCGCCCGAACGATTGCCGTGAAGCCACGCGTGGTGCTCATGGATGAGCCATGCTCAGCCCTCGACCCAGTGGCGACGCTGAAGATCGAGGAACTCATTCGAGACCTCGCTGCGGAGTACACGATCGTGATCGTGACCCACAACATGCAGCAGGCTTCGCGCGTTTCCGACGAAACGGCCTTCTTCTCCATGGACGATGACCGTGCCGGCTACTTGGTGGAGACAGGGCCAACGGCCGAGATGTTCACCAACCCGAAGCAGGCGCTAACCGAGGGCTACATTCAGGGGCGATTCGGGTGACCAAGCGCAACAACATCGCCGCCCTCCTCTCGATCGCGCTCATTGCGGTCGCCTGCCGCCCGCCTATTGGTGGCAGTGTTGAGCCAACCGCGTCATCGATTGCAGGCGAACTGCGCCCTTCCAAGGAGATCTCGGTCACGGTGCACCTACCTGGCGCTCCTGATGTGTTGACCGCCCCACTGGCCTACGCCGCCGCTTCAGAGACGATTGCCGCCGCTGGGATCACCCTGAACCAGGTTGCCCCAACTGCAGGTGAGGCCCCCTTCCCACTGGTGGCCTCCAAAACGCGCCTTCAGCTGTACATCGCAACGCCCGACGCCGTGCTCGCATCTGCAACTGCGCGTGAGTCACTCGTGATGATCGCCAATCTGCAGCAGAAAACCTCGATGGTGCTCGTCGCCCCCGCCGGCGGGGCAGCGACCGCAGCAGACCTGAGTGGAACGACGATCCTGGTGCAGGGGATGATTGGCGACGAGGTTCCCCTCTTGGCTCTCCTCGCACGCGAAGGGGCCGAGAACGTGACCGCGGAATTCCCAGCCGATTCTTCACTTCCCCTCGACCTCACCCCGCTCTTCGACGGAACGTACTCCGCCGCGTTCCTCACGAGCTACGACGGCCTCGGCCGCGCGCAAGAGTTCATCTCGTTCGAGTCCGGGCTCCCTGTTGGCCCTGACGGCATCACCGTCATTGACCTGGGCGATACATCGAGCGTGTACGGCCTCGGGATTTGGATGGAAAAGGCCGCAACTGGGGATGATGATCTCAGCATTGCCGCCGCGCTGATTCTGATTGGCCTCACGGATGGTCTCGCGTTCTGCCGCGACCAACCTTCGGAGTGCGCCTCAATCTTTGAGCAGGGTGGGGAGACCGATCGCTTCGGTGACAGCCTCGCCTGGTCTATTGACCAGTTCAATGCCTCCGTGTGGCCGGCACCGAAGGGCGTGCTTGATGTCACGAGCTTGAGCGACGCAGGGATCTTGGTAAGCAACCAGATCTTGGAACGTGCCATTCCGAATCTGCCAACGACTATCGATCGAATCGGCGAGAGTTGGGCACCGAGCGGGATCGAGCTGCCACTCGAATAGTGGCTCGGGAAAACGCCGCCAGTACGCCCCTCCCCATAGGATCTACGCCCGCCCAATAACCCGCTCGTAGGAGTCGGTATGCAAACAGAGCGATCTCTCTTGACGTCGCGTCACGCCGTACGGGCGGTGGTGGTCGCGGGTGCCCTAGTGATTGGGGCGACGGTCGGTCGAACCAGCGCCGCGTTCACCGCTACGGCACCCGTTACTGGCGGAGCAACATCCGGAGTCGTCTCGTTGAGTACGGGTGGTGTGCAGCAGCTCACTTTCGGCGGCGCGACACTCACCAACATCGGTCCGGGGGCAACGTTTACCCAGACGGTCACGGTACTGAACGAATCAACGGTGACGACGCCGTCGAGCCTCACCGATATTGCAGTTTGGGGCGACATCACCGGCACATCAACCGCAGCTTCGGGGCTCGGCGCTGCGATGCAGGTAACGATCACCCGCAGCATTGGTGGCGGGAACGCAGAGACGCTCTATAGCGGCGTGCTGAATGGCCTCTCGACGTACGACTCATTCGCAACGCCGATCGGTGCAGCATGGAGCTCGCAGAACGGGGGTGCACTGACAGGCGAAACGGCCAAGAGTGCCGCCTATACCTTCACCTTCACGCTGCCAGCGAGTGCCACAACGGGGGCCGACTCTTCGGTTGCGGTGGCATTCACCTTTGAGGCACGCAACAAGACGCAATGAGTCGGACCAGCTGGGGCGCCGCAGCGCTCGCACTTCTCCTTGCAACGCAGCTTGCCGGACTGCGGATACTCGTCGTTTCAGGGAACTCAATGTCGCCAAGCATTCGCGATGGTGATCTGGTTCTCACCGCGCGACTGTGGCGAGGCGGTGAGGTGGGCGATGTGGTGTTGGTGGAGCGACCGAGTGATGGTCAGTTGCTTCTACACCGCGTCATTCAGCGGGGTGCGGGGTGGCGTCGAACGCAGGGCGATGCCAGCCTCAGCCCCGACGCCGAGCGCATCTCCGACGCGGCGGTGCTGGGTGGGCTCGCCGCTGTCATCCCCACCGGCCTCATCGCCTCGCTTCCGCTCGACCTTGTTGCGGCACAGTTCAGTGCCGGGAGGAACGTCAACGTGGGCATCACCTCCGCGTTAGGGGCGCGCGTGGAGATGAGCGGCCCAACGTTGGTGGGTGCCGATGCGCACGGCCAGCTCCTCCCTGGAGGGCGGGCAACGTGGACGCTCACGCTCACGCCGTGCTCAACGGGGGTGGGGGGCGAGTGTGCTGGCACCACCAATACGCTGCGCATTGATCCGGACCGATTCGCGCCGATCGCAACGAGTGGCATCGCCCGATCACTGCGACTCACCAGCACCTGTCGCCCAGTTGGCAGCACAACCTGGACCGCTTCCGCTGACCTCTTCACTGCAGCGTGGAGTGCGGCGAATCTTGCAACGGGGCGACTCGCGTCACTCTCTGCGGGCGCCGCCGCGAGCGAGTGCCAAATCCAAGTAACCCTCCTCGGGAGTATCACTGCCGCCAATGCGACCATCTCGCTCCCGCTGCGCTGGGGGCCAGAGTGAGTCGGCACCGTTCGTGGCTGCGAGTTGCCGTGCCACTCGCGCTCATCGCCCTAGCAACCTCGGGTGCCGCCTGGTCGCCTCGGCTCGACCTCTCAGTCACCTCTGGCACCTGGAGCGCCCCGGGTGGCATCAACAGTGGGCTCCTTCTCTGGTACGACACCGCAGAGGCGGGAACCATGGCGCTCTCGCCGCGCCTTCGCTACTGGTTTGACAAGTCGGGCCAGGCACAACATGTGCCGGTAAGCGCAGGACCATTTCAACCCTACCCAACGATGACAGCGGGAGTGACCGGCCTGCAGTTCAGCGGTGCGGCGGTGCAGCTACCAACCAGTATCCCCTTGGAACCGATGACGGTGATGATCGTCTTTCGGCACAGCAACGATGGGCTCAGCCATCCGCTCATGGGGAGTCGGACGCGCTTCTCTGGTATCACCATGGAGTTCGGTCGCCTACGGATGTACAGCAACGGTCAATCGGTAGGCGCGACAACCGCTCGCACTACCACCGGGCTGACCATCACCACCGTGCGCACCGCCGCAGGAGCAGCCGACGGCTTTCAGTACAACGGAGGAGCGGAGACATCGTTCAACATCACGACGACAGAGAGCATGAACTGGATCGGCGGGATGTTCGTTGCTGGGACAGCGAAGTATTTCGTCGGCACCATCATGGAGGTGGTGATTTGGGGAAGGTCGCTGTCACCGAGTGAGCTGCAGGCGGCACACCGTGCCCTTGGTGCGAAGTGGGGGATTAGCGTCCCTTGAGGGATGTCGAAGGTTATGAACGCAGGATCGCGGCCGAGGCGGTGTCGAGAAGCCATGTCGCCGTGGGGATCAGCGCCCCTTTGGCTGGCGCATCGGCCACTGCCGTGGAGTTGCTGAAGATGCGCGCGAGTGCCTCGGCCTTGCCGGTGCCTGGGGCGAGGGCAATCACCGCGCGTGCACTGGCGAGCACGCCGAGCGAGAAGGAGAGGCGCGGTACGTGCGGCTCGATGTGTGTTGGGGCTGGAACCCCCGCGGCAACCGGAGCCCCCTCGAGCGCGAGCGGAGAGTCAGGGAAGACGCTCAGGCAGTGTCCGTCGCTGCCAATGCCGATCAGCACCAAGTCAAAAATGGGGAAGCCGATTGACGTGTGCGGAACCCCAGCAGTTCGCAGCTCCTCGAGGTAGGTGCTCACGGCTGCTGGTGCATCGACGGCAGTCGTAGGCCAGGGATGAACAGCGCTGGGGGAGAGTGGGGAGGGTGCCCCATCAACGCTCGCGCTCAGCAGCTGTGCGTCGAGCGGCGAGACGTTCGAAAGCGGGTCGGCACGCGGCACGAAGCGGTCATCACCGAACCAGATCTGCGTCTGCCCCCAGGGCATCTGGGCGGCTCGTGACGGCTCGCGAAGTGCGCGGTAGAGCGCTGCCGGCGTTGAGCCGCCAGTGGTGCAGAGATGAAAGACTCCGCGCGTGGCAACGGCGGCGGTCGCCGCCTCGATGACCTGGTCTGCAGCTGCCTCTGCGACGCCCTGGGCGTCGACGAGCACGCGAACAGTGGGGAGACTCATCCGATCAGCGCACTCATGGTGCGAAGGATTGCCGGCGACAGAGGATCAACCTCGCCAAATTCAAGCGACTCACTCAGTAGGGATGATTTGGTCCAGCGAGGTGCCTGGAAGGTTCGCTCATGCACCACGGCCCCGTTGATCTTGGCGATCGCACGGGTGGAGGTGGAATCGGCGCGAACCTCAAGATCAAAGTGGTCACCGCGACGATCCGCAGCGATGTGCACAGCAATCGTTGTGCCCGCACCAAGCACCGAGTCAACGGGGTTCAACTCAACCGCAATTGCATGACGTAGTGGGTCATGCAGCTCGGCACGCCACCCTGCGCCGTCGCTCACGTGTAGCGCCGTTTTGACTGAGGCCTTGAGTCGTGAGGCGAGCCACGCCACGTGATAGGCGGGGCGCACAACGTTGATTGAGGCGCTGGAGCCCTTTCCGCCTGAATAGTCAATGGAGATTTTGTTGATGGCGCCCAGGAATGGAGACGCCGACTCTTCGTCAAACATCGTGGCAATGGAGTCGCGCCAACGCCCCTGGCGCAGTAGCGCGAAGTCAGTGAGTGCGACACCGGCGCTCTCAGCTGCGGCGAAGAGGGTGCGGATGGTTGTGAGGCCGTCGCTTGGCTGCGTTGCACCATCGATGATGACGCGGTCAACACCGCGCAAGAGTTGACGAACGTCGTTTTCGGCTGCGTTTACTGGGGCATCCCACCAGAGGAGCGTCGGTAGGTCATGGAGAGAGAGCGGTGGCACGATGCTGGCAAGGTGATGTGCCGCAGGGCCACCAACATCGATCCAGAGGAGTTCGGTGCATGCCGAGGTGCCGTCGCCGCGCGGTGTCACCGCGCAGAAAACTTCGAGTCGCGCAGCAAAGGTGGCGGGGCCCTCTGGGTCACGCGGAACGATAAAGAGGGTGCGTGAAGGGTTGCGGGGCAGCGTCGCCAGGATGGATGCCGCATGTGCGGCGCGCTCGGCACCGTTGGCAACAACGGCAAGGTTCATTACTCCCGTGCGGACGGCGATCGGCTCGATTGTTTGCAAGCCCGTGGCTGAATTAGCGAGCAGGAGCCGACGTGCATCGCTGCTTGCCCAGAGTTTGGCGAGGAGGGCATCCGCCTCTGCGACGGTGGTGGCGCTTGAAGACCAACGTAGCGACGAGGCGAGGGTTGAGTTAAGGCTCATCAGTGATTCGCCTCCGCCGGGCTAGAGGCGGCGCCAACGGCGCCCCTCGCGAGTGAGGAGCTCGTCTGCCGCCTCGGGGCCCCAAGTCCCCGACGTGTAATTCGGCATTTCAGGCTCTCCACCGGCAATCCAAGCGTCGATGATTGGATCAACGATGCGCCAGGCCGCCTCAACCTCGTCGGCGCGCGTGAAGAGCGACGCGTCGCCCAACAGTGCGTCGAGGATCAGCGTCTCGTAAGCGTCGGGGCTCTCTACGGCGAAGGCTGAGCCGTAGGCGAAGTCCATGTTGACAGGGCGAACGTCGGTTCCGAGACCAGGGACTTTCGCTGCGAAGCGCATGAGGATTCCTTCGTCTGGTTGAATGCGGATGACAAGGAGGTTCGGCTCTCGTTCATCGCCGATCGCGGAGAATAGGTGCTGGGGAACATCCTTGAATTGGATCGCGATCTCGGTTGCCCGTTTCGGAAGGCGCTTTCCGGCGCGGAGATAGAAGGGGACACCGGCCCAACGCCAGTCGTCGATCTCGAGGCGTGCGGCGACGAACGTTTCGGTTTCACTGGCGGCATCAACTGCCGGCTCACTGCGGTAGCCAGGCGTCTCTGTTGCCCCAACCCAGCCAGGTCCGTATTGACCGCGGACTACGGATTGATCAACCTTCTCAACAGGAATCGGGCGGATGGCGCGGAGCACCTTGACCTTCTCGTCGCGCAGCGCCTCGGCCTCGAGATTTGCCGGGGGCTCCATTGCTACCAGCGTCAGCAACTGCAGCAGGTGGTTCTGCAAGATGTCGCGCAGCGCGCCCGTCTCTTCATAGAAAGCACCGCGTCCTTCCACACCGATCGACTCGGCCACCGTGATCTGCACATGGTCGATGTAGCGGCGGTGCCAAATCGGCTCAAAGATCAGGTTGCCGAAGCGGAAGATCAAGATGTTTCGGACCGTCTCCTTGCCGAGATAGTGGTCGATGCGATAGACCTGCGACTCACGGAAGACCTTGCCGACTTCGCGGTTCAGCTTTACCGCCGTCTCGAGGTCTCGGCCGAACGGCTTCTCGATCACGACGCGGCGCCAACCGTCATCGGCGGTCTCGTGGTCGAGGCCCGCAGCGCCAAGGCTGCGCACGATCTCTGGGAACGATGAGGCCGGTGTCGCGAGGTAGTAGAGGCGATTCCCGTCGGTTCCGGACTCGGTGTCCACTGCATCAAGCTTTTTCGACAGCGATGCGTATGCCTCTGGTTCATCAAAGCCACCCTGGTGGTACGTGATGCGCGCAGCGAACGTCGCCCATCGCTCTTCGTCTACTGGGGTAATGCGTGCATGTTTGTTCAGTGAGGCGCGCAGAGACACGCGGATCTCCTCATCGCTGAACGGACGTCGACCGAAGCAGACGAGCGCGAATCGTTCAGGGAGCAAGTTACCAACCCAAAGATGGAAGAGTGCAGGTACGACCTTGCGGTGTGCAAGGTCACCCGTTGCACCGAAGAGAACCACCACATGCGGATCAGGAACGCGCTCGATGCGCAGTCCGGCGCGCAGTGGATTCTTCGCCCCCTTCTTTGCCGCAGGCTTTCGCGTCTTCTTGCCGAGTCGCAGATCGCGAATTGTTGCGTGCCCCTCAGGGGGCGTTTGTGGGCTCACTCCGACTTCACCGAGTGGCCACCGAATTGATTGCGCAGTGCGGCGAGCACCTTTGCTGAGTACGAGTCGTCCTGTCGTGAACGGAAGCGCGTCAGCAGTGAGAGGGTGATGAGTGGTGCTGGCACATCGAGATCGATCGCCTCCTGCACCGTCCAGCGGCCTTCGCCGGAGTCGGCGACCCAGCCCTTGATCCCCTTCAGGTCGCTCCCCTCGGCGCGGAAGGCGCGCGCGGCCAGCTCAAGGAGCCAGCTGCGAACGACTGAACCCTGCATCCAGAGATCGCTCACCTTGGCGAGGTCAAGCTCGTAGCGCGACTTCGCAAGGATCTCAAACCCTTCGGCGTACGACTGCATCATTCCGTACTCGATGCCGTTGTGGACCATCTTTACGTAGTGGCCGGCGCCGGAGCCGCCGCAGTGCATGTAGCCATCCTTGGGCGCAAGGGTGATGAAGATCGGCTCAAGTGCCTTCACTGGTGCGGCGTCGCCGCCGACCATCATGCAGTACCCGTTCTCGAGACCCCAGACGCCGCCCGAGGTTCCGGCGTCAATGAAGTGGATGCCGTGACCGGCAAGCTTCTCGTGTCGGCGGATGGTGTCGTGGAAGTTGGAGTTACCACCATCAATGATGGTGTCGCCCTTCGTGAGGAGGGGGATCAGCTCGTCGATCATTGCCTCGGTTGCATCGCCGCTTGGCACCATGACCCAGACACGCTTCGGGGAGGTCAAGCTATCGACCAGCTCCTTCACGGTGTAGGTCGGCTTGGCACCCTCCTTGGCGACCTCATCGGTCTTCTCGCGGGAGCGGTTCCAAATTGCGACGTCGTGGCCGTTTCGGACCAGTCGCTTCACCATGTTGGCGCCCATCTTGCCGAGGCCGATAAATCCGATCTGCATGATCTCCCCCTTCACTATTGGTGGTTGTACTTCCCGATGCTAGCGAACTGCGAGCACCCGTTCGATGAGCGCCGTGAGGCGCGTGAGTCCAGCGTCTGGATCGTCGCCCAGGTGCACCCGCAGCACGGGGAGCCCGTGGTCTGCCAGTGAGCGCACATCCCCGAGCGCCTGAGCGTCAATCAACTGGCCGAAGCTGTACGGCCGCCCCGGAATCGCGAGATCTCGTGGGTGTCCAGCCACGATCTGCAGGAACCAGCCGATCGGCGCCCCACCCTTATGGAGCTGCCCGGTGGAGTGCAGGAAGCGCGGCCCAATCCCGACGGTGGTGGCTCGCCCGGTCGCGTCGCGCAGGGCGAGGCGAAGCTTGGTCAGCGCTGCGGTGCGCGCTGGCGTGGTGGCGATGTACGCCTGAATGCCGATGTAGCCGTTTGCACCGAGCCGATCAAGCTGACCAGCAATGAGCCGCTCTGCATCGTCGGCGAATGCAGCGGGGAGCGTGTCGTCGGCCCAGATCTGCAGCCCATCAACTGTGCACTTGGCTGGCAGTTCTGGGAGCGCACCCTTTGCGGCAAGTTCAGCCAAAACGTTCGCGGTGTTCGTCTTCGACTCGGTCACGTTCGGCTCATCAAATGGATTGATGTTCAGCACGGCACCAGCAAACGCCGTGGCAACCTCCCAGCGCACGAACTCTCCACCGATATCGATGCGATCGTTCAAGGTCCACTCCACCACTGGGTGACCGGCTGAGGCGATTGCATTGAGACGTGCGTCAACGGCAGAGCCATCGGCGCAACGTGGCGCGATTCCGCCATCAAGCTTGATGCGTACGAAGAGGCGGTCGTCGCCGTATGCGTTCACGGCACCGAGTGGTTCACCATCAACGGGCACAACGCCCACGCCGTGCTTACCGGTGCTCTCAGCGACGAGCTGCTCTGCCCAGGCGCCGAAGCCATCGATCGGTTCGTCGACGATGAGGGTCATCTTGTCGCGACCCTCACGAGCGAGCGCGCCCATGATGCAGCCGAGTGCGAGTGCGTGATTTCCCGCTGGCTCTGGATCGCGGCTCTGCGCAATGGCTGCGCTCCCCGACGCGAGGAGTGGATCAAGATCGATACCAAGAAGCGCCGCTGGCACAAGGCCAACGAAGCTGAGTGCGGAGTAGCGGCCACCAATGTCGGCAGGGTTCAAGAAGAGGCGACTCGTATCGACCACCTTGGTGACTCCGTCAACGCACGGCGACGGGTCACTGATTGCAGCGAAGTTTGCCGTTGCCTCTTGCGTGGAGCCCGATGCGCTGAGCTGCTCCTGGTTGATCTCGTGCGCATACGCTGCGAAGGAGAGGGTTTCTGTCGTGGTGCCCGACTTGCTCGCGAGCAGGTAGTAGCTGCTCTCTGGCTTCAGTCCGGCCACTGCACTTCGCACCGCTTCCGGGTCGGTCGAGTCGCAGATGCGTGCCTTCCCCCAATCCGTGATGTCGGCAAAGGCGCGCGCAAGCACCTCAGGGGCGAGTGAGGAGCCGCCCATACCGGCGACAACGAAGTCGGTAACGCGTGTGGCGGCACCAGTGACCGGTGACTCACCGAACGCCTCAAGCGAGGGAATCTCGGTGGTGAAGTACTCGGGGGCATCGAGCCAACCGAGACGATTCGCAATCTTCTCCTGAACCTCTGCATCGTTGCTCCAAAGGGATGCGTCACGCGCGGCAAGTCGTACCGCCCACTCGCCGGTGCGGGCCCGGTCAAAGGTGCTCTCAATAGCTGCAAGGTCTGAGGCTCGGCCGATGCGCGCGCGGAACGGGAGTCGCGGTTCGCTGCTCATGACTGCTCCTCTTCAATATCGGCGACCTTTGCCGTGCGGCGGAGGTATCGCTCTTCGCTGCTCGGCTCGGCCTGCAAGAAGGCGGCGAGCGTCTCGAGCGCCGTATCAAGAGAGATGATGTTTGCGCCGAAGGCGAGCACATTCATATCGTCATGCACCACCCCCTGGCGAGCCGACGCTGGATCGTGTGCGATGGAGGCGCGGATGCCGTGGAACTTATTGGCAGCGATCGTCACGCCGATTCCCGAGCCACAGATCAGCAGACCGCGATCGGCCTGACCGGCGATCATGCGCTCCGCCACTGCGCGTGCGGAGTCGGGGTAGTCGTCGGTCGGGTCGCTCCCGTCACCACCGAGGTCGGCAACGCTCCAGTCAGGCGCGATCTCCGCAACGCGGGCAACGATCGCTGCCTTGAGAGCGGCTCCGGCGTGATCGGCGGCGATGGCGAGTCGGCGGCCCACCTCAGCGAACCTGGTGCCCGTCGTGCAGGTGCGGCGTCGGAACGACGCCGTGCACCGTGCCTGCGAGCACGCCCTTGGCGATTTCCACGATGCGCTCTGGGGTGAAACCGAACTCCTTGAAGAGGGTTGGCGCAGGCGCCGATGCGCCGAAGCGGTCCATCGCAATGATGGCGCCGTCGGTGCCCGACCAGCGATCCCAGCC
>Ga0114975_10001663_pt1 | contig 15662 bp, 10 predicted proteins | sample S_130626_EF_Meta_FD_87031 | JGI IMG/M metagenome (GOLD analysis project Ga0114975, IMG submission 87031) | Freshwater microbial communities from Lake Simoncouche, Canada to study carbon cycling - S_130626_EF_MetaG | ecosystem: Environmental > Aquatic > Freshwater > Lake | place: Lake...
AGGAATACCATCATTAGGTGCCGTTTTTCCACTTCCCTTTTGGCCCGCTACACAAACACATCCAATGCAACCAGCACTTCCTCCTCCACCATCAGCACCAAACATGTGTCCAATATCGTAATTAGCATCTGTAATTATCGAATTTAATGTGGCTTGGAGTTCTCCATTCCATGCAGAAATATCAGGATTTCCAGATGCATCAATAGCAATATCCGAATAGGGGTCATTTACAGCATCGGTGAAAATAATAGCAGCCTCATTGGCAATTAAATTCATGTGAACGGCCAATTCTTTTTCAAATACACCATTTACTCTTGTCAGAGTTGCATTCATTCCCGCAAGGGCTCCTGCCACTGTTCCACCAAAAAAAGTGGTATATTCACCATTGCATGATAACGCCAAACGCAATGTTTTGTATTCACGGGCGCTGGATCTCATGTAACTTGCCGCAACGATTTTTTGTTGAGCAGTTAAAATAAGTGGTTGGTCGTCAGTATAACATGTAAAACCAAATTTACTTTTATCTCTAGAAGACTTAAAAACGGCATATACCTTTCTGTCTTGAGAATAGGCTTCAATAAATTCGTTGTCTTTATCTGTTCTGAAAATCATTGCTTGAATTCCATTTGGATCAACGCTTAATCTAACTTGTGCATATTTATCGTCAATTCCAACTCCTACATATGCTCTAATAGCAGGGAATTGAGCCTGAAGTTCTGGAGCAAAATTAGAAGATTCAAAAATTTCATAACGCTCTAAATCTCCCTTACTATTTGGCAACATAACAATCACTCCAGCTGATTTTGCATCCGAAGTTGCCGAAGGAGCTGCTATTAAACTGTTTCTAAAGGAAGCTTCATTAATTTGAAAAAGTAAAAAATCTTGAGGAAAAGAGACTCTTTTGATAGTTTTTGATACGGAAGTAACACTTGATTTAGTTACAGAATTCCATAGTTTACCTGACTGTGAAAAACCTAAAAAGGATAAAACCAGAAAAGCACAGGAGAATAGTAATTTTTTATTCATTAGTTTAGGGATTTAGTTTTTAAAATTTAGAAGCCAAATATATAAAAAAAATGAAATATAATTATTTCCATTTCTATTAATTAACATTTCACCTTTTTTATTTGTTTTAAATTTGATGACGATATTATTATTAATAATACGTTTTAATGCTATAAATTTGCAAAAAATATCCTTTTGAAAATTTTTCATTCTATTACCGAATTTAAATCGACCAAAAAAACAATAGTTACTATTGGAACCTTTGATGGCGTTCATATTGGGCATCAAAAAATAATTGAAAAACTTATTAAAGGTGCAAAAAACTCCGAATACGAGAGCTTGATTCTAACTTTTTTTCCCCATCCAAGAATGGTTTTGCAAGGAAATTCTTCAATTAAATTGTTAAATACCATTGATGAAAAAAGTAGTTTACTTGAAAAAACCGGATTGAACCACCTAGTTATTCATCCATTTGATAAAGAATTCTCTAATTTATCTGCGGAAGAATTCGTAAAAACAATTTTAGTAGACTCGTTCAATATTCATAAAATCATCATTGGTTACGACCATCAATTTGGAAAAAATAGAGCAGCAAATATTGACGATTTAATTCTATTTGGTAAAAAATACGGTTTTGAAGTGGAGCAAATTTCTGTTCAAGAAATCGATTCTGTTTCCGTGAGTTCTACAAAAATTAGAGACGCTATTGCAAATGGAACTATGGCTGTTGCCAATGAATTCTTAGGTTACAATTATTTATTAACTGGGAAAATTATTCAAGGTAAACAATTGGGAAGAACCATAGGATTTCCTACAGCCAATTTAAAAATTGAAGAAAATTACAAGTTAATTCCGAAGAATGGCGTTTATATTGTGAAAAGTCAGTTAAACAAAAAAACAGTTTTTGGAATTATGAATATTGGAGTAAATCCAACAGTAAATGGGGAGAATTTATCAATTGAAGTGCACTTTTTGGACTTTGAAGCTGATTTATACGACATCGAAATCGCTGTTTCAGTTATTGATAAAATTCGTGACGAACAAAAATTTACTTCAATTGAATTATTAAAAGCTCAAATCCAAAAGGATAAAAATTACGCAATTTCCTATATTGAAAAAATAGCGTAATTTATTATTACCATTTAATTATAGCACTCGCCCAAGTAAAACCGCTTCCAAAAGCAGCTAAAACAACTGTATCTCCCGATTTTATTTTTCCTTGTTCCCAAGCTTCCGTCAAAGCAATTGGAATGGAAGCCGCCGTTGTATTTCCGTATTTTTGGATGTTATTAAAAACTTGACTATCGGTTAAACCAAATTTTTTCTGGATAAACTGTGCTATTCTCAAATTGGCTTGATGCGGAATTAACATATCAATATCAGAAACATTCAAATTATTGGCTTCCAAGCCCTCATTTATTACTTCACTAAATCGAACTACCGCGTTTTTAAACACAAACTGCCCGTTCATGTAGGGAAAATAACTTTCATCATCGGGATCATTATCAGCGATAATATCAGTAATCCATCTACCGCCCATACCTGGTGCTTTCACTATTAATTCCTCAGCGTGAATTCCTTCTGAATGCAAATGCGTAGATAAAATCCCTTTGGATAAATCTTCTTCCCGACTCACAATTGCTGCTCCTGCTCCATCTCCAAAAATTACTGAAACACCACGACCCCTTGTAGTCATGTCCAATCCTGTAGATTGAATTTCGGAACCAATTATTAAAATATTTTTGTACATTCCCGTTTTAATATATTGATCGGCAACCGATAAAGCATATAAAAATCCGGAACATTGGTTTCTAACATCTAAAGCCCCAACAGTCTTTAATCCTAATTCCCTTTGCACTAAAACTCCTGGTCCAGGAAAATAATAATCAGGACTTAGTGTAGCAAAAACTATAAAGTCAATCTCTTCATTCGAAATTCCAGCGCGTTCTATTGCAATTTTAGCGGCTTTTACACCCATTGAAGTAGTAGTGTCTTGGCCTTTTATTATGTGTCGGCGTTCTTGAATTCCAGTTCTTTCTAGAATCCAGTCGTCATTTGTATCAATAATTTTTGACAAATCATCGTTGGTTACGGTATTTGCAGGGACATAAAAACCCAATCCTGAAATTTTAGAATGATACATAGCTTTTATTTTAAAGAGATTGTAAAATTACGAATACTTTAATTTAATTAATTAAATATTTTAATTGATTGGAAATTTAAATTTGAACCAAATTAGCAATAGTGTTTATTTTAAGTTGATATTGTATTGATTTGCTATTTTTTTTAATAATTAAATGCGAATATAAAATTTATTTTAATCGCATCTATTTTCAACTATTTTTTACATTTCGGTATTTTTTCGACATTTTTATACTTATTTAGGGTATAAATTGACTGCTACAACGTTTGAATTATCATTACATTACCTCAACATTAAATAATCGTTGCCTTTTTTTATTATAAAATTTTCAATTTAAATATAGATGAAATTGACTAATGATTTCAAGTATATATTGTGTTTTAATTGTTTTAAGAATACCAAAAATAATTGTATAGTTTTTATATACTTATTTTTAAAATCATGATTTAAATTTAATATTAATTTACGCTATCAATTTTAACCAATATTTTTATGAAAAAATTACTTTTATTATTATTTCTAATGATGTTTTCATTAGGACAATCACAAACCTTCCCTTTGGACTTTTCAGATTCAGCTGATTTGCTTCCGGGGGTGGATGGCGTTACGACTTCGATCGTTAACGACAATGGTGGGCCCGTTATGCAAATTGTGGGTAGCACAGGAACCTGGGATAACTGTCAGGTAACTTTAGCTCAGGATGTAGACCTTTCTGACAACAACAACAACACAATTACCTTTAGATTTAAATCTATTGGAGCTTCAACAAGCGGACAACATTTGTTGAAATTCGAAGGTGGAACTGGTGGAGCAGCTGTTGCTGAAGGTTTTTTCAATGCATCAGGAACTGAATGGCAAACCATCACTATAGATTTTGGTGCTGGTTTAGGAAAGTATTCTAGATTGGTAATTTTTACTGATTCAGGTGCTGCTTCAAATGGTTGGTTCAACAACACTAGTGGAACTTATCTTATTGATGACATTGCCGGAGGTACAAATGTAGTGCCACAGGCAGTAATAGCTCCAGCAACTGCAGCAACAACTCCTTCTGCAAGAAATTCTTGGGATGTAGTTTCTGTTTATACTGACGGAACTTACGCTGATCGTTCAGGTACTAATTTTAATCCATACTGGGGTCAATCTACAGCATTTTCAACATTTACCATTAATGGTAATAACATGTTGAAATATTCTAATTTGAATTATCAAGGAATTCAATTTGCAAGTGGATTAGATGTGTCAGCAATGACAACTGTTCACTTGGATCTTTGGACAGCTGATTGTTCTTCATTTCAATTTTTTCTAATTGGAGGTGGTGAAAATTCCGTTACTTTAACCCCTACTTTGAATGGATGGAATAGCTATGATATTCCTTTAAGCTCTTATGCGGCTAGAACTTTGAATAACATTATTCAATTTAAATTAGTAGGATCTGGAACGGTTTATATAGACAATTTATACTTCACTAGACCAGCTACGGCTGCTGCTCCTCCTACTTTTGGAGCTTTTACAATTCCTACTAAATTAATAGGTGCTGCTTCTTTTGAAATAACAGCTCCTACTTCTACCGGTTCAGGTGCTTTTACCTACACGAGTAGCAATACTGCTGTTGCAACTATCAGCGGAAGTACAATTACAATTGTAGGCGTTGGTTCTTCTACTATTACAGCTACACAAGCTGCATCAGGTGGATTCGCAACAGGAACTATTACCACTGTATTTAATGTAACTCCTACTGCAGCACCTACTACACCAAGTGCGGACTCTGCAGATGTTATATCAATATTTAGCGGGGCATATACAAATTTAGCAAACACCAACTTTTATCCAAATTGGGGACAATCTACACAATATTCTTTAATGAATATTGAAGGAAATTCTACCTTAAAGTATTCCAACTTGAATTATCAAGGAGTTGAATTTGCAGGTGGAATTAATGTTTCTTCTATGGAGAAATTACACATTGATATTTTTACACCAGATTGTACTTCTTTTCAATTATTTTTAATTGGTGGTGGAGAAAATGCGGTGACTTTGACTCCTTCATTAAATGGATGGAATAGTTACGATATTCCAATGTCATCTTATGCTGCAAGAACTTTAAATAATATCATTCAATTTAAATTTGTTGGTAATGGTACTGTTTACTTAGACAACATCTATTTCTGGAAAGTTCCTGCAGGTACCTTCACGTATTATGCTGATGCTGATGGTGATGGATATGGTGCAGGTGCTGCTGTTTTATCTACAGCTACAACTGCTCCAGCTGGTTTTTCAGTAAACAATACAGATTGTAATGACTCTGTTGCAACTAGTAATCCTGGTGCTTCTGAGGTATTAAATGGAGTAGATGATGATTGTGATGGTTTAGTTGATGATGGTGTATTGCCTACAATACCTACAACTGATGCTCCTACTCCAGTTGCAAGAAATTCGTGGGATGTAAAATCAGTTTATAGTAGTGCTTATACTAATTTTTCAAATGTAGATTTCTTTCCAAACTGGGGACAATCAACTACTTTTTCCACTTACACACCTGTAAATGACGAGACTTTAAAATACTCAAATTTGACTTACCAAGGTATCGATTTCAATGGTGCGAAAAACGTATCTGGGATGACTAAACTTCACATAGATGTTTGGACTCCTGATATGTCGTCATTTAAAGTTTGGCTTATTGCTGGTGGTGAAAATGCGGTGACCCTAACACCAACTTTATCTGGCTGGAATAGTTATGATATCGACTTGGCTACCCAATTTGCAGGAAGAAATTTATCAGCTGCTATTCAATTAAAATTGGAAAGAACTTTATGGACACCTACTGATGGAAATGTTAATTCACTATATTTAGATAATATATATTTCTTCAGACCATCAACAACTCAACCTCCTACATTAGGTGCATTTACAGTTCCTGCTAAAGTTGCTGGCGATGCTGATTTTGATTTAACTGCTCCAACTTCTAATAGTTCAGGTGCATTTACTTACACGAGTAGTAATACTGGAGTTGCAACTGTTTCAGGTTCAACTGTTACTATTGTAGGAGCTGGTTCAACTACCATAACTGCAACTCAAGCTGCGGCTGGAGGATATGCTGCAGTTAGTGTTACCGCTACTTTAGAGGTGTCACTTGCTACTGCTGCTCCAACACCTACTGTACCTGTAGATAGAGTATTATCGCTTTTTAGTGGTGCTTATTCAAATGTTGCAGGTACGCAGTGGAGACCGAATTGGGGACAATCTACACAATATGATTTAGTGAATGTTGAAGGAAACTCAACCATTAAATATTCAAATTTAAATTATGAGGGAATTCAATTGGCTTCTGAATTAAATGTAACTTCATATACTACATTGCATTTAGATATATACGGAGCAGGAACTTCTTCAGTTGATTTTTATTTAATTAATCAAGTAGGTCCAGCTGGTAGTGGAATTAATGGTGCTGAGCAAAATACACCGCTTACATTATTACCTGGTGTTTGGAATTCAATTGATATAGATTTATCTACTTTAACTTCACTTGACTTATCAAGAATTGGACAATTCAAAATTGTAGGTTCAGGAACAATTTATATTGATAATATCTATTTCACTAAACCGATTCCAAGTCATACAACAGCTCCAACTGTTGCAGATGTTACTTATTGTAAAGGAGCAACTGCTTCCACTTTAACAGCAACTGCTATTGGAACTAATGTATTGAAATGGTATTCAACTGCAACTATTGCAACTGCACTTACTGCTGCACCAAAACCAGTAACTACAACTTCAGGTATTAAAAAATACTATGTAGCTCAAGTAATGTCGGATGGTTTTGTTAGTCCAAGAGCTGAAATTACAGTAACAGTAACTACTGATGCTGTACCAGCAACTCCAACTGCATTGACTACTTCTGATGCGGTTATATGTAAATATTTTGGAACTACTAACACGGTAATATATACAGCTACTGCAGCTGGTGCTGCTTCTTATGTATGGACTGTTCCAACTGGAGTGAACATCGTTTCTACTTTAGACAATACAATCACAGTAAATTTTGCTGGTGTAACAACTGGTAATGGAGCTGTGTCTATTGGTTCAATTGGAGTAAAAGCTGTAAATGCTGCTGGATGTATTTCTAATACAGCAAAAACACTTGTATTGACTCCAGCTTTACCAGCTGCACCATCAACTTTGGTAATGACAAATGGTGTTACTACTACTGCTATAACTGCTGTAAGTGGTTATTTAGGAACTTCTACAGAATTAACTTTAACAGCTGCTGCTGCGCCAACAGGAACTTCATACGAATGGACTCTTCCTCAGGGAGTAGTACTAATGTCAGGTGGTACAGGAAGAATTATTACTGTTAATTTTTCAGGAGTAAATGGAGATCTAACAGCACTTCCTATTAGTGTTAAAACGGTAGCTGGTTGTGGAAAATCTGTTGTTAAAACTTTAAGTTTAACAAGAGCACTTCCTACTGCTCCAACTACTGTTGTAATGACAAATGGAACTACAGCAACAGCTATTACTGCAGTTGGTCCTTATATCGGAACCTCAACAGAATTAACAATAACTGCTGCTGCAAATGCAACTGCATCATCTTACCAATGGACTTTGCCTGATGGTGTAAACAAAATTTCAGGAGGAAATTCAAATGTAATTAAAGTTAATTTTGCAGATGTAACTACAGGAACAACTTCTTTAGTAATTACTGTAAATTCTGTTAACTCATGTGGAACTTCTACTCTTGGAAAAACCTTAACATTAACGAGAGCTTTACCAGCTACACCAGGAACAATAACACCATCTACAACGAACGTTTGTTCTGTAGTAGGTACTTCAACCAATGTAACTTATACAGTTGCTGCTGTTGCGGGTGCTTTTGCAAATGGTTATATCTGGACCGTTCCAACTGGAGCTTCAATAGTAGGTTCAAATAATGGAACTTCAATTTCAGTTAGTTATTCTTCAGATTATACTGCAGCTGGAACAGTTACAGTAAAATCTTCAAATGGTGTTGGTACTTCTGCTACTGCAGCAAGTTTAGCAATTTCAAGAGTAGCTCCTACCACTCCAGCTTCTATTAGCGGTGGTACAACCTATTCAAGTTGTAACCAAACATTTTCAACTCCTGTAGTTACTGGTGCAGCTATCTACACATGGACAGTTCCAACTGGAGCTACTATTGTAAGCGGTCAGAATACAAATACAGTAGTTGTTAATTATGGTGCTCTTAGAACTGCACAAACTATCAAAGTTAAGGTTACCAACGGTTGCGGATTATCAAGTGCAATAAAATCAGTTGCATTGACGTATTCGGCTTGTAGTCCTTCATCAATAGCTACTAATACAACAACTGAAGAGATGTCAAAAGTTAGTGTTACAGAGATGTATCCTAATCCAACAATGGATACTTTTAATGTTGAATTAACCGCTACCAAATCTGGTTCGGTTTCAGTAGCAGTTTATTCTTTTGATGGCTTAATTGTAAGTTCAAAAAACATACAATTGTCTGAAGGAAACAACGTATTGAATGAAAACCTTTCTTCTCAAAGAAGTGGAATATACATTGTTAAAATCACCAATGAAACAACTGGTGAAGTAACAATTAAAAAAATAGTTAAACAATAATTGAATTTGTTTGAAGATTTTAAGGTCGCCGAAAGGCGACCTTTTTTTTTGATAATTTTAAATCATAACTAATGAAACTTCAGAATTTGATTTCAATTCACAGTTGTGTTCAAAGAAAATAATGGCGCCATTGGCTTCAGCCTGAATTAAATAATGATTTCCTTTAAAAAACGATTGAATAACTTTAACTTTTAATTTTCCAGAATCCACCATTTTTAATTGATGTGGAAATAATAAGACTGTTTCGTCTTTCCTCTCAATATCGGTTAATTGAGACAATTTAAGTTCGTTTACATCGCCAAAAAGGGAAGCGACATATTTATCAGTGGGATTATTATACAAAAAAGTAGATTTTTCTTTAATAACAATTTTTCCTGCATTTAATACAATGGTTTCGTCAGCAAAAGAAAGTGAATCGGAACTATCATGTGTAGCAACCAAGCAAGTAATACCTTTCGATTTTAAATAAGAAAATAAATTTCTTCTTAACGAATTTTTTCTAAAATTATCAATTTGACTAAAAGGCTCATCCAATAATAAAACTTCCGGTTCTAAAGCCAATGCTTTTGCCAAAGCGACTCTTTGCTGCTGCCCACCACTAAGAAATTTTGCTTTTACATTAGAATATTCTGTCATTTCGACAATTTCTAACAATTCATTGATACGGCTTTGTTTAATTTCGGGATAAATATTGGATAGGTATTTACCAACATTTTCTGCAACAGTAATAAAGGGCATTAAATCAAAATCTTGGGCTAAGTATTTCATAAAAGGCATTCCGGGAATCAAATGAAATTTTGGTCCTAAAATTTCTATACCATTCCAAAATAGATGTCCTTCATCTAAATCATACAAACCGTAAATCAATTTCAAGAGCGTACTTTTTCCGCAGCCGCTTTCGCCAATAATGGCAATATTCTGACCTTTACTAACAGAAAAATTTATGTTTTTTATGACTTTATTTTTGTCATAACTAAAAGTAATATTTTGGACCTGAAGCATATATTTAGAATAACATTAATAAACTACAATTTCATTTCAGGCGTCCAAAAATGCTTTTCGAAATCTATAATTTGATTTTCTTTTACAACTATTCCCTCACTTTCTAGAAGTTGTTGCATTAAATTGGTGCCGTCAAAATGGTGTTTTCCGGTTAGCAGTCCGTTTCGATTAACCACTCGATGCGCTGGAACATCTTCTAAATTATGAGAAGCGTTCATCGCCCACCCTACCATTCGGGCTGATCGTGCTGCACCAAGCACTTTGGCAATTGCACCATAAGAAGTCACTTTTCCATAAGGAATTTGGCGAGCTACTTCATAAACTCTTTCAAAAAAATTATCGTTTGTAGCAGGCATTTTCTAGGTCCAAAAAGTATTAATAAGTTTGAAAAAAGTTACCAATGAAATCAATCCTGTAATACTTCCAATAATATAATTTCCATTTTTAATTAAATAATCGCTTTTACTTTGGTGATTTTTGAAATAGAGGATGTACAAATAAAAAATAGTAAAAGACCCAATTACAACCCCAGAAACAAACAAATAAATGTATAATGAGTTAAAGTAGAAAAGTCCAATACTAGATAAAGACACACTGACAAATACATAAAATGGGATTGGAAATAAATTTAAAGAAGACAGCAGCATCCCAAGAAAAAAACGATTTGATTTACTGTGCATTTTTATTTCTTGCTTTGCTTTTTTAGGTTTTCTGGCGGTCCAAAAAAGAAATAAAGTAATGGCAAAGAATAGAAATAAACCAATTTCTTGAAGTAATGTAATTATGTCCTGTCTACTATTAATAAATTTGGCAAATTGAATTGCAATATATGTCTGAAAAAAAACAATAACTGTTGCCCCAATTGCAAAAGAAATCGCTTCATTTCTTCCGTCAATTACACTTACTTTTGCTGCGGTCATATTGATTAAACCCGGAGGTAAAATTCCTATTGCAGCTATTGAAAAACCTAAAATAAGGGGCAATAAAAAGTCCAAATTTTATTTAATTTTAAAACGAATATACGTAATCGCTTTATTTATTACTAAATATTGTTTTTCATAAAACGTTTGTAAACTTGTCACTTCCTCGGGACTACCTTCGTTTACATATACATTATGATTGGAATAAATCACTTCGTGACCTTCACCATGAAGCAATCCTAAAGTATAACCGTGCATGAATTCACTATCGGTTTTAAGGTTGATAACTCCATTAGGTTTTAGTACTTTTTTATACAATTTTAAAAATTGTGAATTGGTCATTCTATGTTTGGTGCGCTTGTATTTTATTTGTGGATCTGGAAAAGTAATCCAAATTTCATCCACTTCACTTTCATTGAAAATATGATTAATAAGTTCGATTTGGGTACGAATAAATGCGACATTATTCAAACCAGTATCTACTGCCGTTTTTGCCCCACGCCAAAATCGAGCGCCTTTAAGATCAATTCCAATAAAGTTTTTATCAGGGTATTTTTCAGCTAAACCAACAGAGTATTCACCTTTACCGCATCCTAATTCTAAAACAATTGGATTGTTATTTTTAAAATAGTCTTGGTTCCATTTTCCCTTTAATGAAAATTGGTCGGTAACTACTTCTTCTCTTGTTGGTTGGAAAACATTACCAAATGTGTCATTTTCTTTAAACCTCTTTAACTTATTTTTGCTTCCCACAATTTGCTTTTTTTTGCAAAATTAAGTAATAAATAGGATAAAAATAGATTTTAAGAATCTAATTCAGCATGCTTTTGAAGGGTAAAAGAAAATTGAGAGCCTTTTCCTAGTTCACTTTCAATAATAATTTTTTCGTTGTGAGCTTCAATAATGTGTTTTACAATGGCCAAACCAAGACCCGATCCACCTACATTTCTAGAACCACTTTTATCGACTCTAAAGAATCTTTCAAATAATCTAGGAATGTGTTTAGCATCAATTCCTTCTCCATTATCTCTTATATCTATTTGAATTCGATTATTAATTTCTTCAAATCCAATTTCTGTAGAGCCACCTGTTTTACCATATTTAATTGAATTTTCAATTAAATTAGTTACCACTTGTTGGATTTTATCATAATTTCCAAGAACAATAATTGGCTTGGTATATTTATCATCAAAGGTCATTAGAATGTCCTTTTTATTAGCTTTCATTTCCAATAAATCCATTACATTTTGAATCAGTTCAACTATATCAAAAGGCGCCATAGTTATTGGTTCATCTGATATTTCAAGCTTTGAAATGGTATCTAAATCTTCAACGATATAAATCAGTCTTTCAACTCCATTTAATGCTCGAGCCAAGTATTTTTTTCGAATGGTTTTATCTTTGTAACCGCCATCAAGTAAGGTTGAGACATAGCCTTGCACTGTGAAAAGTGGGGTTTTTAATTCGTGAGAAATATTTCCTAGAAATTCTCTACGGTATTCTTCTCTAACTTTTAAAGCTTCTATTTCTAATTTTTTATCAGATGCAAATTTAGAAACCTCACGAGAAATTAGATTTAAATCGTTTGCAGAAGTTTTATTGATTATGGTTGATGATTCTAAAAAGGAAAAATCGTCGTATATCTTTTTCACCTTTCGGAAGATAAAAAGTTGTACTTTAATTGTGAGTAAAATAAACGAACTTAGCGCAACCAAAACTGCAAAAATCAAACAAAACAGAAAAGAAAACTGATGGAAAAAATAGGTCAAAACACCTACTAACAATGTTGCAAAAAAGGTTATTTGCAATGCCGTAATAAACGCAAATCGGAAAGTTTCTTTATTTTTTAAATTCATTTATACCTCAAACTTGTAGCCTACCCCTTTAATGGTTTTGAAAAAATCGTCTCCAATTTTTTCTCTTAATTTTCTAATATGTACATCTATTGTTCTTCCGCCAACAACCACGTCATTGCCCCAAACTTTATCTAAAATTTCTTCTCTTTTAAATACTTTTCCTGGTTTAGTAGCTAATAAATAAAATAATTCAAATTCTTTACGAGGTAAAACAATTTCAATATTGTCTTTTACAATTTTATATTCTTCGCGATTTATTTCTATTCCACCTACATTTAGCGTTTCAGAATCTTTTTCAGTTTCTTTTAGGCGTCGTAAAAGAGCTTTTACTTTACTAATCAATAATTTTTGCTTGATAGGTTTAGTAATATAATCGTCGGCTCCGGCGTCAAAACCTGCCACTTGAGAATAATCTTCGCTTCTAGCTGTTAGAAAAGTGATAATTACATTACTTAATTCTGGAATTTTTCGGATATTTTCACAAGCTTCCATACCATCCATTTCTGGCATCATAACATCCATGATGATCAAATGTGGAAGTACTTTTTTTGCTTTTGCAATAGCGTCTCTACCATTTATAGCAGTAGAAATTTGGTAGCCTTCTTGAGATAAATTATATCCTACTATTTCTAGGATATCTGCATCATCATCAACTAATAGAATTCTAATATCTTTCTTCTTCATAATGCAAAATTAAATCTTTATTATTATAAATGTAAATATAAAACAAATCAAAAATACAATTAACACTATTTTATTTTAGTGATGATTTGGTAACACTAAAAAAACAATTCAATAATATTACCAATTAGTTACAATTAATAATCGGATATGATTTTTTAGAACAATAACAAAATTATCACAGATGCATCTGCGCCAATTTGTCACTTTTTTTGAATTGGTATTCTATTTGAATACTGATTTGTAAATCTTAAAATATTAATTTATGACAACTGGAAAAATCAATGTTTCGGTGGAGAATATCTTCCCTTTAATTAAGAAATTTTTATATAGCGATCACGAAATCTTTTTGCGTGAGCTAATTTCTAATGGAACTGATGCTACTTTAAAATTAAAGCACTTAACAAGTATTGGCGAGGCTAAAGTAGAATTTGGAAATCCTATTATCGAGGTTAAAATCGATAAAGAAGGAAAAAAATTACACATTATTGACCAAGGTATTGGGATGACTTCTGATGAAGTGGAGAAATACATCAACCAATTGGCCTTTTCAGGAGCGGAAGAGTTTCTGGATAAATATAAAGATTCTGCCAAAGATTCAGGAATTATAGGACATTTTGGCCTTGGATTTTATTCTGCTTTTATGGTGGCTTCCAAAGTAGAAATAATTACTAAATCTTATAAAGACGAGCCTGCTGCACATTGGACCTGTGACGGAAGTCCGGAATTTACATTGGATCCAAGTGACAAAACCACTCGAGGAACTGAAATTATTTTGCACATCGCTGAAGATTCTTTAGAGTTTTTAGAAGATTTCAAAATCAATGAATTGTTGAATAAATACAACAAGTTCATGCCTATTCCGATTAAGTTTGGGACTAGAACAGAAAAAATCGAACAGAAAAAAGGCGAATCTGTTGCTGAAGAAGACAAAGACAACCTTTTTACAGAGGTGGAAGTGGATAATATTATCAATAATCCAAACCCAGCTTGGACCAAACAACCAACAGAATTATCTGATGAAGATTACAACAGCTTTTATCGCGAGGTGTACCCAATGCAATTTGAGGAGCCGTTATTCCACATTCATTTGAATGTAGATTATCCTTTTAATTTAACTGGGATTTTATATTTTCCAAAATTGGGTTCCGACCTACAAATTCAGAAAGACAAAATCCAATTGTATCAAAATCAGGTTTATGTAACTGATAATGTGGAAGGGATTGTTCCTGAATTTTTAACGATGTTAAAAGGGGTAATTGACTCTCCAGATATTCCATTAAATGTTTCTCGTTCTAGCCTTCAAGCCGATGGCGCCGTAAAGAAAATATCCAATTATATCACTAGAAAAGTAGCTGACAAGTTGAAATCTTTATTTACAGAAAACAGAGAAGATTTCGAGAAAAAATGGAACGATATCAAAATCGTTTTGGAATACGGTATGCTTTCTGAAGATAAATTCTATGAAAAAGCAGGAGCATTTGCATTGTATCCAACAGTTTATGAAACTTATTTTACTTTGGAAGAGTTAAAAGAAAAATTAGCTCCAAATCAAACGGATAAAGACGGAAAATTAGTTGTTTTATATGCCTCCAATAAAGAAGCGCAACACAGCTATATCCAAATTGCAAAAAATAAAGGTTACGAAGTTTTACTACTGGACTCTCCAATTATCTCGCATTTAATTCAAAAAATAGAAAGTGATAATAATACGATGACGTTTGTTCGTGTGGATTCTGATCCAATTGATAAATTAATCAAAAAGGAAGAAACTTCTATTTCTAAATTATCGGATGATGAAAAAGAAAAGCTAAAAACGGTCTTAGAAGGATTGGTACCAAAGCAAAAATATTCAGTTCAAATGGAAGCATTAGACAGTAATGAAGCACCATTTATTATCACCCAACCAGAGTTTATGCGTAGAATGAAAGAAATGAGTCAGACTGGTGGTGGCGGAATGTTTGGAATGGGAAATATGCCAGAAATGTACAATTTGGTGGTAAATACTAACTCTGAATTGGCTTCCAATATTCTAAATTCTAATGATACTGCAAATCAAGAAAACTTGGTAAAACAAGCGTTAGATTTGGCAAAATTATCTCAGAATTTATTAAAAGGAGAAGAGCTTACGGCTTTTGTAAAACGTAGTTTTGAATTGATTAAATAAGCAATTTAAATCAAAAAAAAGACCTGTTAATTACAGGTCTTTTTTGTTTTATTGCAATCCGTTTTGATCAATTAAATACATTAAAGCAGCCATTGTTGCTGCACCCAATTCTAATTCACGCTTATTTACACCGTCAAATTTGTCATTTGCCGCATGATGATAATCAAAATAGCGTTGTGAATCTGGGTGTAAACCAGCCTTAATTATTTTAATAGAGGTAAGTGGCTCAATATCGGCTCCCGAATGTCCTTTGGTAAAACTATGGATTA
>Ga0114975_10001668_pt1 | contig 15643 bp, 17 predicted proteins | sample S_130626_EF_Meta_FD_87031 | JGI IMG/M metagenome (GOLD analysis project Ga0114975, IMG submission 87031) | Freshwater microbial communities from Lake Simoncouche, Canada to study carbon cycling - S_130626_EF_MetaG | ecosystem: Environmental > Aquatic > Freshwater > Lake | place: Lake...
GATTTTGTACCACTTACACTATTTGTTGGGGTAACCGATGGAGTCACAGTGGAACTTAGTGTACCAGTCCGACTTGGTGTTCCTGAGACAGAGCTACCGGCCGATGGTGTGCCCGTACCAGAGGGTGTAATTGATGATGACCGTGTACCAGACATACTTGCTGTTTTTGAAGGGCTATTTGATGGCGTTGGTGAAACACTAGGTGTTTTTGATAGTGTCCCTGATTTTGAGGCCGTTCCAGTGACGGATGGAGTTCCTGATTTTGATGGTGTCACCGATGGAGTTCCTGAACTACTTGTTGTTCCAGATTTAGATGGCGTCACTGAAGGTGTGCCTGTGAATGAAGGGGTTTTTGTCACAGAAGGCGTGCCTGATTTCGATGAAGTACCTGAACCAGATTTAGATGGTGTCACTGAAGGTGTACCTGTGACTGAAGGGGTCTGGGTCACAGAAGGCGTGCCTGATTTTGACGAGGTTGTACTTGACGTTGGTGTCACAGTAAGTGAACTTGTGCCACTTTGTGTTGGCGTGCCTGATTTTGTTGGGCTGTTTGTCACAGATGGTGTATTTGTGACTGTGCCAGAAACCGATGGCGTACCACTAGTTGATTGTGTAGGTGTATTTGTTGCAGTTGGGCTGGGCGTGGCTGACATTGTTGCTGTATTTGATGATGAACCAGAATTTGAGGCCACGGATGATTGTGAAAGACTAAATTGCGGACTGCTGGATAATACACTTGTTGAAGAATGCGATTGGTCCTTACTTACACTACTAGATACTGTACTGGAGGGTGGTGTACTTGGACTGCCTGATACAGTGCTATTTGTTGAACTGCTGGCGCTGCTGCTTGGCGACGACGATGGGCTGGGTATTGGGCTGGGGCAGCCTGTGAAACTTGCTTGAATCGTTGGACTACTTGATAGGGATACTGTAATAGATGCGCTTACGCTTACAAGCATGCTGGGCGTTTCCCGTGCTGTTGGTGAGGGACCTTGTGTATTTGTTTGGATTGGGGAAGGGGATGCTACCGTGCTTGCCTGTTGGACTGGTGTCACACTTTCTGAAGCTGTAGCAAATCCTGAGACGCTGGGCATATCTGAATACAAGGCTGACGGCGTTGCATTTGCGGTCGAACTTGTGCTTGTTGACGCGCGTGGGCTTGTTGACATACTTACCGAGGCAGAAGCCGAAGTTGATGCACTACTTGTGCTTGAAACCGATACCGATGGTGACGCTGAAGGCAACTGAGATGTTGTATATTTGGCAGATTGTGTTAGGCTTGGTAGCATTGTAGGTGAAAATGTAGTTTGCCCAGATGCGCTCCATACAGATGTTTGTGTTGGAGGGGCCGTTACACTTGGATTTGCACTAAATGACACAGTTGGTGAGCCGCTGCTTGTTTGTTCTGGTGTTATAGAAGGATTATTTGACGGTGATATTTGGGCAGACTCTGATGCGCTTGTCAAGGCTGTAGCAGTGGACACAGGTGAAACTGATACCGAATGCGATTGAATTCCTGAGCGTGTGATTTCAGCACTTGAACTCATAGAAACAGTAGAAGTTTTACTTGTGGTAACCGAACCAGAAGTGGTTGGTGAAAGTGTCGATGTTTTGCTTGTAGTTGAACTTACACTTTGTGTTGTTGATAGCGTGGAAGTTTTACTGCTGGTAGTAGTTGATGATTGGCTTGTTGATAAGGTAGAGGTGCGACTTGCTGTATTGGAGCCCGATTGTGTAGGCGTAACTAAAGGTGACTTTGAGACCGTTGTGCTATGTGAGGGCAAACCAGACACACTCTGCAATTCACTACTTGATGCAGATATACTGGGGCTTAGTGACGACGTTTTACTGGGGTTTGATGAGACCGATGGGCTAAAAGTTGCCGTATTTGAGGCTTCTGGGCTATTTGATAGTGATGCACTGGGTGAATCGCTATATGTATTGGTGAAAAGTGGTGATAAAGTGGCACTACCTGTAAGTGTAGAACGACTACTAAATGATTCAGTAACTGATACTGTTTTAGTGACGCCGGTAGGAAACGTGGTCGGACTTGCTGTGCCAGTCTTGGCTGCTGTGGTACTGACTGTTGCCGTTGAAGATAGTGACTTTTTTCCAGTAAAAGTATATATGGGCGAAGTGCTCTGTGTTTTTGACTGTATTGATGTAGCACTAATTGATACTGTGCGTATTGTTGTTCCAGTGACTAGTGCACTTCGCGTTACAGATACGGAAACGGTGCTTGTTTTCGATTGTGCAGGGCTGCGGCTCAACGTAGGGCTTGACGATGATGTTTTTGACTGTGAATTGCTGCCTGACATTGTTGCAGACACTGTGGCTGAGCGTGATTCCCGCGATGAATGCGAATATGATGCAGTAGAAGTAATTGTTGCCGATAATGAAATTGCTGCCGTCTTAGTATTTGGATTGGATGGTGTATTAGATACAGTTAATGAATTAGTACCAGTTGCAGACAATGTATTTGCTGCACTGGCAGTGCCAGTAAATGTATAATTAGCGCTTGAAGAAGCTGTACGGGTCTGTCTTGTGGAAGCTGTTAGAGTATTTGTAATTATAGGGCTAGCGCTGGACGTTACCGTCACTTTATTATTTGTAGCAGTGGCTCTGCTAACTGTGGATTTTGTTGGCGATGCGCTTGAAGTCTTACTTGATGATATTGTACCCGTTGTTGTTGAAGAGGCTCTTGCAACTGTAGGCGTTCTAACAGGGGACGCGGAGCTTGTTCTTGTTTGAATGGGACTGCGCGAATTAGAAGCGCTACCTGTTGATGTTCTTGAACCCCTGCCAGAAACAGAACTTGTTCCAGATGCAGTAGTAGTTTTAGAACTTGTTATTGTTGATGTGATGGTTGCTGTAAACTTTATTGTTTTTGTAATAGCAGGACTTGCAGAAACCGATGGGCTTGCCGATGATGTTTTTGAGGGGCCAAGTGAACGTGACGTTGAGGAACTGGCCGATTGCGTTTTTGACAGCGGCGGTGATTTTGTCCCTGTTGGAGAACTTGACGACGTTTTAGATGTAGAAATTGAACTTGTTCCTGTTTTGGTCACAGTAGTTGTTCGTGTTGATGTTGTTGAACCAGTGGTTGTGCGTGTTGCAAACATAGATTGTGATGGATTAGGGGACGACGAAGAAGTTTTCGATACTGTTGCAGTCTTTGTAGATGTATGCGACGGCGCCACTGTAATAGTACGGATGGCAGTTAGCGTGGTTACAGACGATGGTCGTGCTGTTTGTGTGCGGCCACTTGTGCGTGTTGATGTTTTAGTTGATGTTCCACTAAATGTAGGCGCAATGGGAGCAACATACAAGTTACGATGTGTCGTAATTTTCTCGGCAAAATTACGACCTCCCGTATCAATAATCAAAGTTTTTTGCGGATTTCCAGTTATTGAAACCAGACCCGCTAAGAAAATCGCCAATGAGAATAATCGCATCCTATTTGGAGACGATTAATTATCTACATATAACAAGCAAAATTTATTTAACCCATTTTTTCTTTAATAATATATGATTTAATCTTCGGGGATTAATATACATATTTAACATTAATATAAAACTGTAGCAAATACATAGTATGTGTTTTCTACAGTTCTTGAGCCTAAATTCTTATGTGCATTATTATTAGGGGCCTTATGGAGTGTAGGTTTTGTTTAGAATTAGGCAGCTTTTCAGATACAGAGAATCCACTGCTTGCCCCGTGTAGCTGTAAAGGCTCAGGGGCCTATGTCCATAAAATGTGCTTATGGACCTGGCGTCAAACAGATGTTAGAAGTAATCAGGATATTAAGTGCCCGGTGTGTTTATCTAACTACGATACTACTATTGTTAAAATATATAAGCGCGAACTGATTCCAGACTATAAAACTATACCTGCTATTATATTTTTACTTAATCCTATTAATACCAATAGTCTAATTACATATTTATATTTATGGCTACTAATCTTATTTCCTCAGAAAGAATCATATTGGGTTTGTCATGGTAATCCATGCATTACCTATGTAGAAACGCGTGTAAACTACACTATTGGATGCCCAATGATAGCAATACATAATTTTTTACTATTGATACACTGTGTATCAATGATGCGCCTAATTAAAGATATTTATGATATAAAACGATACATGTGGACAGCCAAAATGTATTTTTGGGTGCCATTAGCCCATCGATGGTGCCTTTCGACAATGGAAACTACTCCTATAATGAGTGGCGCTCTACATACATTAATTATTGGTAGTTATTATGCAATTCATACAAAGACGCTTCGACTTATGAATTCTGAGTTTTGATTTTTGAACGTAGATATGAGTCAAGTATTTCACCGTCCCAGGAGGCAAGATTCATTTCTATCCATAGGCCACTTAATGGTTGAAATAAGGCGGCGGATGTAATTTTATTACCCATTTTGCGCATCAAATGGACCGTGGCAAACAATTCAATTAGAATTTCTAAGCGTTTCAAATCATTGCCATTTGACCCAGGTTGTATCTGGACTAAGGTTGAATCCATTATAATATCGGCTGAACTTGTCAGTTGCTCATCTTCATATTGAACACGAGCAAGTATAATTTGCGCATCAGAACACCACTGTGTTATAATGTCTGATTCCAGCCGCTCAAGAAATTCATTGACTTCTCCAAGCTCGGTGCCGGTTGGCTGTCTATAAAATAGGGCATTACGACCCTGGCGAACCATATGTATAGCACCCATTAGAAAAATTTCTGGGACAAGCGATATTGAAGGGATTGACAATAAATTTGTTTTATACCAGGCGCGAATAAGGTCACAGCGCTGTTCTTGTGGCGGACAATATGGAATAAGGGCGAATCGTAGTAAATCTATGCGAAATTCAACATAGCGTAAATTATAAAGAGTTGTGCGGATTTTATGAATTATTTGAACTATATGAATTAAGGAGTCGTGGTCCCATTTTTTTGATGGATACAATAAATTTAGTGCCTCTAAAATATCTTGATATGTAATTTGAGGTGGGGTATGGTGAGCGGCTCCTGCAAGTGGAAATAAATACCTTACTAACTCCTCAATTATATGTTGGTTCTCATCAAAAAATACAGCGTCTTCTGCCCCAATTTTAATTGTCCAAACAATATCTGATGCGATTGAGTCCGACGAACCACCCGATTCCGGTCGCCTAATGCCAATAATACGTAATATATAGGCTTTCAAAAAGTGGTTCCATTCCTGACGTAAATCCTTCTGATTAACCCACTGTGGTAGGCGCCAGGACTCGCCTAACGGAAATAGACTGCGTGGCTGCAAAATTTCATCATAAGACTTATTTTTAATCCATGATGGCAATGCTGTTTCATGTTCCTTAAGATAACGAAAATCTTCGCCCTGCAATGAGTCTATTGCGCCGCGTAGGGAACGTGTTTTGCCTTCAAACTCATTGCTGCTCAATCTATATTGCGTTGCACTATACCATGTTAGCAAAGGGCGATGAATTTCACGGACAAAACGACTAAGGCTGTGTTCACCCTTTGAATACGATAACATAAGCGTCTTGCGGGCGCGTGTAACACCTACATAAAATAGGCGGCGCTCCTGTAAAATATTTTCTTCGTCCTTTTTCTGCGGAAAGGCATCATCGTTAAGTCGCACCATGAAGACGTGGTCCCATTCAAGACCTTTGGCCGCATGTAATGTGCACAATGTAATATCTTGCTCATTTAAGACATTATTTTCGCCGTGAAGCATGGAGACCGGTAGACCTTCACGAATAAATGTTTCTTCAAACGAATACAACACGGAGTTGAATTTAGACAAAATTGCTATAGTTTCGTGTGGGGCATTGGTGCGCAGCTCAAGAATTTTATGATGAATATACAATTGCTCATCGGCGGCGCGGTAAAAATAACGCACTTCAGGTTTATCACCGCCGTCACGCGTTGCAGTCATGCGTTCTTTGTGAGGCAATGTAGGAATATTGCGCATTATAGAGTTGGCAACAGCAACAATAGCTTCTGTTGAACGGTAATTTATTGACAATTGAAAATCTTTCACGTCACGAACTTTACGATGAAAATCTAAGATATAATCTACACATGAGCCCCGCCAAGTATAAATATTTTGAGCATCGTCGCCAACAATTGTAAGACTTGCCCCGCGATGGTGTAAACGACGTATAATTTCATATTGGACCTCGTTAATATCTTGAAATTCATCTATAATAAGATAATATAAGCGGCCTACCCAAGTGCGGCCCTTTTCAGACATTAAAAATTCAAGAAATTTATGCGGCAACTCATCCACATGATAAAGGTCCTTTAAACGTTCTGGGTCTCGCTCTCGCAGGACCTGATTTGCAAGGGCATGAAATGTTCCGGCATATACCCGTGTTGGGCCGACTAAATTCTCAATACGTTCTTTCATTGTATCACTTGCATTACGACTAAAGGTTGTTAAAAATATAGAATCTTCCCGCACGTTATGTTGAGTAATAAGATAGGCTATACGAGCTGTTATAGTGGTTGTTTTTCCCGACCCCGCTGATGCCAAAATACGGATATTTGTACGCGGTTCATAAGTAACAATTTCTGCTTGCTGGCGATTTAAATTTAAGGTTTTTAATGGAAATTGGATACTTACAGATTCCATGTTGAAATCTATGATTTTTCTTTTAGGTCGTTGTTAAAATCCGTATTGTATATAGGGATGGTAAATTTTAAAATTACACAAACATGGTATGAAATTTTGCTTATAACACTGACAGCTACAATGTATATAACATATATCTATATTTATATAAGCAGTCGTAAAAATTACGGTGAGAAGTATATTCCCTTGATAATTACGGCACGCACACTTGTCTTAGCTGCATTCCTAATATTTTTCTATAATCCGTTGCGCAGCACCTTTGAATATGGACATAGCTTACCCCTATTTGCATTCGGTGCGGGAATTTCTCTGTTATTGTTCTTAGATAAATATCAAATTTTAAATCTTGTGCATTTTATTTTATATGGGGAAACTTTACCAGAACGCCCTAAAAAAGTATGTCGTTTAGAAAATGATAATTCTTCTGCTTCTGGGCAAGTGCTCGAAGTTGGTATATCTGAAAAAAAATCAGATAAATAGATATACGGAATATGCCCGGACGCAAACATGCAAAAACTAAACGCACGCCTGCACACAGTATGAGTCAAACACGCAAAGCATTGAAGCTTGCGACACCTAAATCCAGCAGTCGGCGTGTGTCTGATGTTGAAACACGGATGCCCTATCAAAAGTCGCACACTCGTATTGCCAAACCCGCTTATGTAATGAAATCCGAAGTTCTTAAATATACTTCAAATCCCCAAAAGGGCATGCCTTACGGGGAACGTACAAGTGTAAATATTAAGAATGGGCACGGTTTCAAGGTACAGCAAATTTTAAATAAGTCTGGCAAAGCTATTAAAACACGAAAGGCGCCATTACACATGACGCTGCCTCAAATAAGACCGGTTGCACGTGTAGCCGTTTTACCCCGTGCGGTAGTGCCGCGACCAGCAATAAGCCCCGGTTTATTGACGATGCACAGAGCGTTATTTTTGTAAAAATGAGTCCTATGATTCAAACAGCAGGCCTTTCATAAAGGATGATATTAGAATCACTTTTTATTTTTTTACTATTACTTGTTTTAACTGTTATATTTTATCGGTCGGCATTACACGAATATACTATATTACAAAAGGACTGGAGCGCCGAAGACGTAAAATGGTCGTCCCTTTTATCGGAGCGCTCGCCCCTAGTTGTTCGAAAAGTTCCCATACAGTGGATACGATTGTGGACAAGCGCACGAACCTCAAAATTTGGGTGGCCTGTTATTATCCAAGATGATAAACGGGTCCGGTCTACTTGGTCTATTTGGTTAAATGCTAAATCTTCCGGTATACAAAAAATTATGAATACCACTGACCTTGCCGATACTGCTGGTTTACACGAGCAGGGTGCCGATATTGCATTGAACTTTAGGCAGCCCTTTTGGCTTCCTGGGTCATTTGCCGTTAACAACGTACATGCGAATCTTATAGCGCCAACGGAACATGCATTTGTGGGATTAAAAAAGACAACAGCAGAAGCCACAGCATGGATTTCTACCGATGGGGCTCCATTGCGCATATGGCTAGCACATGAGGGTGCAACAAAAGGTGGCGACTGGCTGCCGTCTAAACCTTACGGTCGCAATCCATGGACATTTAAACCTGAAGAGACTCCCTGGATTTCGGACCTTAAATTTGTTGAAATATTGTTACGGCCCGGTAACATGCTTATTTTACCGCCCCATTGGTGGGTTGCACTAAGATGCTATGAGCCCGATAATAGCAAGAATATAAACGGCGCATGGTATTGGTCATGTGAATTCCAGAGTCCTATTTCTTGGGTGGCTACGCGTTTTCACAATAAATAGTAGGAATAATGGATTTACTTAATTCACTCACCGACCAAATTACCTCCGTTGAATCAACACTGGGTGCTGTTGATAAAATGACAAATAATAGTGATTTTGCTTACGAAACTAATCTCAAAATGATATACTTAGCATCATTCAGGCAGCACCAATTTCATTTCCATAAGAAATCCCTTATTAAAAATCCCTGGTTACAGAAAAATTCAGGCAAGCCAATTTTATATAGTGAACTTTGTAAATTTATGCGAACATATATTATTCAAAATAAATTGGTGGGTGCAGATGGATTAATTAAATGTGATGAATTTCTTAAAACAATTTGCGGCAAAGACACAGTAACACTATTTGAATTCCTCAAACATGTTAAACAAATAATCTACTAAAATTTGAGTCCCCTTTAATTTTATGGGTTAGGACAAAACAGATGTATGACATACATGAAGACCCCAGTTATGCTACCATATTACGTTTAATCTCTGAAAAACGTAATATGCTTATTACTGGGCCTGGTGGCACTGGCAAATCTACCCTTATAAAGAAATTAAGTGACGGCCTGGAAAATTTATCCGTGACGGCACTTACCGGTTGTGCTGCACTGCTTTTAAATTGCAGAGCAAAAACCCTCCACAGTTGGGCAGGCATTGGTTTAGGCAAAGACAGTATTGCTAAAAACATAGATACCATTAAGAAAAAGCCACATCTAAAGAAACGCTGGACGGGGTGTCGTACACTTGTTATTGACGAGGTGTCTATGTTGACACCAGAGCTGTTTGAACGGCTTGACGAAATTGGACGGGCTATACGCAAAGAACCTAATCGTCCCTTTGGGGGGCTTCAGTTGATTCTTGTCGGCGATTTCTGTCAACTGCCACCAATCGCTAAGGACTTATCGGGCAACGAAACTGATACATCATTTGTGTTTGAATCAGGGTTGTGGTCAAAAACAGTGTCGACAGTAGTATTACTTAATAAAATTTGGCGCCAAAAAGACCCCATTTATCAAAACATATTGGGGGAGGTGCGCATGGGACACTTGAGTGAAGAGTCAGAACGGATTTTACGAACGCGCATGAATACAAACTGGCAGGATGAGCTGATTCGACCGACATTGCTTTTCAGCCGCAATAACGATGTTGATAGAGTCAATGAGAAGAATCTGAACGCTATTGAGGAGGACTCAAAAATATTTGTGGCGGCAACAGTATTTGATAAGGCGCGCTGGATTGCAGAGGGCTCAGGACTTCCAGTTCCTGACATGGATTCTGACGTTGTTGAGTTTGCTATTCGTAAGCTGAAACAGGATGCGCCCTGTGTAGATAGATTAGAGCTACGAAAGGGTGCGCAAGTTATGCTTTTAACAAACAGTGATATTGATGCGGGCTTAGTAAACGGGTCACGTGGCATTGTAGTGGATTTTGAGATTGGTTCACGCTTTCCTATTGTAAAGTTCAAGCATGGGCCTCCGCGAACTATTGAACCGTGTGTATGGTGGAGCCATGAAATGCCACACGTTGGTGAAGAGCAGATACCCCTGCGTGTTGCTTATGCAATTACTATTCATAAGTCTCAAGGAGCCTCCATTGATTCGGCAATTGTTGATATTGGTAAAAGCACATTTGAATATGGACAGGCCTATGTTGCGCTAAGTCGAGTGCGCTCACTGGAAGGATTGCACATCTATGCACTTGATGTTAAGCGCATTAAAACTCATCCGCGCGTTATTAAATTTTATAAAAGCTTGCGGCCAGTGACTCTACCGGTTGAGAAAATAGTGACTGTGGCTGCGCCTACGCCAGTTGCTGCGCCTACGCCAGTTGCTGCGCCTACGCCAGTTGCTGCGCCTACGCCAGTATGCTCAACAAATGCCTGGTCTTTGACAAATGTGCATCCGTCTTGGCAACCCCTTCTAAACACGTATTTGGCCAGTGATTCTGGATTGCAGTTAGAGAAGTTTGTGTCTGATGCCCGTCGCACCGGAGTTGTTTATCCAGAGGCCGGTGATGTATTTGCAGCACTTAGTTTAGGTTTGGATGACGTGAAAGTGGTTATTCTAGGCCAGGATCCATATCACGGACCTGGACAGGCAATGGGCCTTTCATTTGCTGTAAGTGACGGGACTGCAAAGCCGCCGTCACTTAAAAATATTGAAAAAGAGGTTGCAAGTGACACGGGTAGTTCTGGACCCGTAAATCTTGCTGCTTGGTTTAAACAAGGTGTATTACTGCTTAACACAATATTTACAGTTGATGCGGGGAAGCCCCTTTCACATAGTGGTAGGGGGTGGGAAAAATTTACAGATGCGATTTTGACTGAAATTTCAGGACGGCGTGCTGGAGTTGTTTTCATGCTGTGGGGAAAACAGGCACAAAAGAAACGGTCCTTAATTTGTGGGGAACATCATATCTTAGAGGCAGCACATCCGTCACCCCTTTCCGCTTATAATGGGTTCTTCGGGTCCAAACATTTTACTCAGGCTAATGCCATTCTTGGTGAAAAATCTATCGTATGGGCATAACATGAAAAATAGAAATATTGCCAAAAATAAGCCAAATAATAAGGGCAAATAGGAATATAAAAGTGTATATGTGTTAAATTTCGCCACTATTGGTGTTCTGTGAACAGTAATAAGATTTAGTTTTTCCATGTCATTTAGCATAGTTTCATACGGTGCATAAAACATACTTGTATTTTTTACTATAGATTTTGCTGTTAGCCGGTCAACAACATATATTGTAGCGGTATCACTAAACATATTTAGACCTGGCTTTACATTTGCTTCTATTGTTTCTAAAACTGTTAGTGGAACGGCACATGAATCTTCAATTATTAAGAGCCATGTGTAATCAGATTTGATAAATAAACCCATTAACGCACTATGTGTAGCCCAACGGCTGGCTGCTTCATAATTGGTGCTGTTGCGTTTATCAGGAGACACACGAGTATCAAATCTACCACCTACACGACCTGGCTGAATCATAGTGAATACTTCACGTTTCGGTAATGCCATTATACCGGCTTGCTGTGTAAAGGACTCAAACATATCGATATTATTTTTCACAATGACAACTTGTTGCTCTTGAATTTTCATACCCTAATATTCGGACACATATGCTTGCATGGCTTTGGAACGCGATCATAAATTAATCACCCGTAAAATATCGAAGGTTCGTAAATATGTTTTCAAAGGCAGATGAAACTGTTGTATAGAATTTGCATATATAGTAGCCGCCCGTTTGGTCATCAAATATTGAGTTTCGCTTATGAATATAACATCCCAGTCTTTGGGCAGCGTTAAATTCTCAAGCTGCATAGATAAATCTTTATTATTTAATTGCTCTGATTTTTCGAAAATTATACAATGAAGCTCTGGGCTTGCTATAAATTCTGTCCAGGCCTGTGCATGAGCCGTAAACTGAAATGCTTCCTCAAGTGACCACGTCAGGCGAGCATGCGGGCTGAAGCGGGACATCGTGCGAAATTCGTCATTGTTAAAATTTTGATATATGATATTTGTATATCGTAAATATATTGGCTTTGTGGGAACCGGGATATTTATTGTCCATACAGCTGTTTTGGCTGCCTCTATAGGCGGAACTTTGCAAAATTTGCACTCTTCCATATACTTTATATAGGTTCATTATGTTTGGGCTTTAAGCTTATTGGGTAGGCAAAAGAAATACTATAAACATAGAAAAAAATGAGGGCCGACTTTAAGTACGTCTCTAACAATAAGAATCTCTCCGGCTAAAATACCGAAATGAGTCTAGTTGTCGCCCTTCCTCCCATTGTTCCTGAAATGCCTGAAACTAAGACACAAGTGCCGGTTGTTGTTAAAGGCCGTCGACGGGCTAACTCTACAAGTTCAGCAATGAGCCCGCGTATTAGCATGCTGGAGGAAGAGCCGGTGAAATCTGTAGCAACAAAGGGGCGCAAGAAGGCGGATGAACCGTTGCTTGTTGAAAACCCTGACCGATTTGTGTTGTTTCCAATTGAGCACCCTGACGTATTCAAGATGTATAAGAATCTTATGGCGGTGCGCTGGATTGCCGAAGAGGTTGATACCACCAAGGACCTGAAGGACTTTAAAGCGCTAACTTCAAATGAGCAGCACTTTATTAAACGAATTCTTGGATTCTTTGCCGGTTCGGATGGTATTATTAATGAAAACTTGGCCACGAACTTTGCGAACGAAGTCCAATGGCCTGAGGCAAAGGCATTTTATAGTGAGCAAATGAGCAATGAGACTGTTCATTCTGAGACCTATTCCCGCCTTGTTGAGGCCTATATCGAAGACAAGGTTGAGCGCCTTGACGTGCTACGCTCCATTCGCACAATGCCCTTTGTTGAAAAGAAGGCCAAGTGGGCTATGCAGTGGATGAATAGTTCAGAGGCCGACTTTCCTACAAGGCTTATGGCATTTGCTGTGGTTGAGGGTATCTTCTTTAGCGGCGCTTTCTGCTCTATCTTCTGGTTTAAACAGCGTGGCATTCTTCCTGGGCTGACAGTATCAAATGAGTTTATAAGTCGCGATGAGGGAATTCACACTGACTTTGCATGCTTGCTTTATAGCAAGGTTGTTAACCGTCTATCCAAGACAAAGGCACACAAGCTTATTCGTGAGGCAGTTAAAATCGAGAAAGAGTTTATTACAGAGGCTATTCCCTGTTCTATGATTGGCATGAACGCCAAAATGATGGGACAGTATATTGAGTTTGTAGCGGATAGATTGCTTGTGCAAATGGGCTACCCTAAATACTATGAGACTGCAAATCCTTTCCCCTTTATGGAGCGTATTTCGCTGGAGGGCAAGGATAATTTCTTTGAGAAACGCGTCTCATCGTATGCACTGGCTGGCGCCGGCAAGACTGAAGCACAGATGAGCTTCAGTCTAGAGGTAGATTTCTAAGTATTTGATATTGATACATTTATAAAAAATAGGGACGTGTTATCGCCATTATAATGGCCCAATATAGTATCTTTAAATTTTTTTACTTGAGAATTTACGGCTTGTTGAGCTGCCGCCGGTAAATTTTGTCCAGTTTGGATAAAATTCTGTAAATTTTTATATACCTCCGCTTTTGTTAACAAATTTAATATTGTACATTTTCCAGATTCATCGTATGAATAATTTTCTGAAAAACTGTCACTAAAAATTGCAAGAATTGCTTGGCTACGGGGCCAAACATATAATGCTGGCGACACAATAAGCCCTAAATTTTTATCGCGCCAATCACCGAAGGCTCGTGTTATAGTAAGATGGTGGTTAATTCTTGGGGCGTCCTGTGGCAAACGAGTCACTGTGCCACCAGAATTTAATATTCTGTTACGCTCCTCGGCATCATCTGGTGTATGGTCTTTAGTATAATATACAAGATTCGATTGAGTTTTATCTATTAACATTGCCACCGAATCACCGGCACTGGCTATTATAATATCAGTAGGCGTTATAACTGCAATAATTGCAGTTGTTCCGCCCTGCTCATCAGGATATAAGTCATACAATATTGAATCTACTGTTTCGAACAGGGTGGGTAATAATGCACGTATATCATCAATGCATAGTGATTTATCAAAAATTGTAATGCATGCCTTTTGTAATAATTCACTAACATTTTTCGAAAAGAAAGTTCCACCGTGCCCATCGAAAATACCGAATAATTCGTAACCGTTAGGGCATATTGTATGTAAAATTACGTCCTCTGTTGGAGTTTTATATCCATCGTGCTGGGCTACGCCGTATGTTACGGGCATCACTAATATAGGGCTATATTTTCGCCTTTAGACTCTTGTTTCTTGCCTAATTAATATATTAATATATATTAAGATTTAACAATGCCTACTTTGGTTGAGTTGGGTATTGAAGCCCAGCGCGTGCTGCCGCAATTTGTTATGACTAAATTTACAAGAAACATATGTGAAAAAATGGGTAAACGCCGCGATTTAAAAGCTAAAGTTAACTTTGCTAAGGAATATAACGTCGATTGGACTACATCGCGTTTATGCCAGACTGATACTACACTTGAACAATGTGCCGCCAGATTTCCGACTCTTAATAATTTTTTTTCACGCAAAATTCTTCCAGAACTGACAAAACCGGAAACAACGGCGGCGGGTGCCATTGTGAGCCCTGCAGAATGCCATGCACGGCGCGTGTCCTCGACTGAGACTTTTGAAATTAAGGGAGCCCATTATAATCTTGGAACTCTTCTAAAAATTAATGAATTAAAAACACCTAAGTCCGCCAGTATATTTATTTTTCGCCTTGCTCCCGAACAATATCATCGGATACATTCTCCTGTAAAGTCAAAAATAGTAAAAATTCTAACAACGGGTGGACAATACAGCAGCGTGAATCCTATTCTTCTGGATAGACGGCCGGTATTGCAAACAAACTACCGCAAAATTATCCATCTGGAAAACGGAATGTATTTTGTGTGCGTCGGTGCAACATGTGTTGGTTCTGTTAAACTAAGCGTGAAAACAGGGGACGCTATTGTTCACGGCCAAGATGTCGGTGCATTTGAATTTGGTGGTAGCTGTCTGGTGCTTGTTGTTCCTGAGCCGCTGAAAGTTGATAAATTTAATACAAAAATTACCGAGGACGAAACAATTATACCTGTTGGCACCTGGGTGGCCAATTTCTCATCTATTGGTAATAAACGAAAGACGCGGAAAATAAAAAACCATTGATAGGTCTGGGTTATTATAATTTCAAAATAGAGTATGATTTATATTCAATTTTGAAACTGGAGTTGTTGGTATATTGAGCCTGTTATGTAGTCATATTACGCACCTCCGCTTCCTTTTGCAGCACAAGTTCAGCAAGACCAGGTGTTGTAGCAACTTTAGTTTTCCCCCAATTTGACAATTTACGTAGGGGTGAACTATATAATTTGCGGACATTACAGACAGCCATCGCATTTGCCACATACAGCATATCAAGTTGAAGAATTTCATCGTATGTTTTGCCTGCATAGCGACCCTCATACATCTTTGGACTTGCATTCTTGAGCACTTGTTCAGCGAAATAGCATCGCGCTGTATAATACACATCATGTTTGGAGTTATGAAAGGCGCGTCCCGCCTCCTCCTGAACCCCAAGGGCATGCATAAGTTCACGGAGCTTCGGTGGCTTCAACTTATTACTTGCCTTCAGGCCACATAGTTCTTTAGCACGGGTCATTGTGCATACCCATGATTTTTTTAGCA
>Ga0114975_10001669_pt1 | contig 15639 bp, 13 predicted proteins | sample S_130626_EF_Meta_FD_87031 | JGI IMG/M metagenome (GOLD analysis project Ga0114975, IMG submission 87031) | Freshwater microbial communities from Lake Simoncouche, Canada to study carbon cycling - S_130626_EF_MetaG | ecosystem: Environmental > Aquatic > Freshwater > Lake | place: Lake...
AGTTTACGAGCACCAGTTGCAGGATTTGACTCAGTATCTTCAGTAACTAACTCAACTTTTCGTTTCGCAATACCGCCGCTGGCATTAATAAGATCGACAGCCTTTCTAGCGCAAATATCATGCCAGTGCCCCCATGAGGCAAATCCCCCGGTAATTTCAGCATGATGACCAATCACAATAGGACCACTTGCTTGCGCATAGAGATCTCTCATGATGGTCATATTTGCAACGCCTGCTGCTACACCACCTTTAAGTGCGTAGCTCATTAAACTACGGCGGGTAGGGCTTACTAATAAATCTTTCTTTTTTAGATCATTCATAGCAAAGTACTCCTTTCGGCGGTTAAACAACTAAATCTTTATTTCCAAGTGTTGGGATAGAGAATTTGGATTTGAGCGAATTGATTCTGTACTAGCATTAAATACAATTTTGCCCTTATCCATTACTAAGATACGACTACATAACTCTAGGGCAGTTTTAACATTCTGCTCTACTAATAAAATACTAATACCTTGAGAATTGATTCTTTTTATCTCTGCGCGGATATCATTTACGAGCTTTGGCATAATCCCTTCCGTTGGTTCATCAAGGATAAGTAATTTTGGCTGCATTAATAAGCATCTAGCAATAGAGAGCATTTGCTGCTCGCCTCCAGATAGGGTTCCACCTAATTGAGTAAGGCGCTCTTTTAAACGGGGAAAGCGTTCGAATACGGATTCAATAATACTTTGAGGAACATCACTTTTTGCCCCCAAGTAAAGATTTTCTTTCACAGTTAAATTTGGAAAGATGCCCCTGCCTTGTGGAACATAACCAATCCCTAATTGAGGAATTAGATGCGGGGTAATTCCATTTAATACCTTACCTGCAAAGCTAATTGAACCATGCTGGCATGCTAAAAGACCCATTATGGTCTTTAAAGTAGTTGTTTTTCCAACGCCATTTCGACCTAAAATACCAACAGCCTCACCAGCATCAACGTGAAAAGAAAGCCCCTGTAATACATTGACTCGACCATATGCCGAAGAAACATTTTGCAATTCTAAAAAATGATTTTTAGTCATGCATCAACCTCATCAGTACCAAAATAAACTTCTTTCACCTGTTGGTTTGAGCCAATCTCCTTAGGTGTTCCAGAGGCCAATTTGCTACCAAAGGCTAACACCACTATTTCATCTGCCATTTTGAACACTACATCCATATCATGCTCAATAATGACGATGTGTGTTTCCTTTGCCAAAGATGTAATCTTAGAAACAACTTTTTCTGTTTCAGCTGGGCTCATGCCGCAAACTGGCTCATCAAAAAGTATCATTTTTGGGGAGGTAATGATAGCCATTCCAATTTCCAGTAAAGCAACGTCACCATAAGACAGTGCGCCGGCTTGAATGTTGGCGAAATGCTCAAGCCCAAGCTGTTCAATTATTTCGTTAACCCGACGTTTAATTTCTGGGTAACGGCTTATTTCCTTAAATGGATTAACATTTCCCTGATGTGCAGAAAGAGTGATCCATAAATTTTCATATACGGTCATTGAGTTAAAGACACTCTTTATTTGCAATGTTCGCTTAATGCCTAAAAGAGATATCTCATGAATTGGCAAATGCGTTAACTCAATATCATCAAAAAAAATCTTTCCTGAATCGGGTTTGATAAAGCCTGTAATTAGATTAAATAAGGTCGTTTTTCCAGCACCATTAGGACCAATGATGGCGTTAATGCGATTTGGAAAAAGCTCTAATGAAAGATTATTAACGGCTTTAACGCCACCAAAAGATTTTGAAAGATTTTCAATGCGTAAAAATGGTTTCATTTGGGACCGCGCTTACTATATTTTTTCCAAAGTCCAACTATTCCTTCAGGCGCGAAAATTACAATACAAATTGCAAATGCCCCAACAATGAGAGCATGGTGTTGCCAGTGACTTGAAACAACTTCACGAATTAAGATAAAGACCCCAGTTCCAATAGCCGGCCCTAGAAGTGTGCCAACGCCACCTACAATTGCCCACACAACACCCTCACCAGAGACGTGGTAGAACATATAGGAGGCTGATGCATATCGCCCAAATAGTGCAAAAAGCGCGCCAGAGACACCTGCAAGGAAACCAGCAATTACAAAAGCACTTAACCTTAATTTATATACGTTGATGCCAATAAGGGAGGCTCTGACATCGTTATCACGAATAGCAATAAGGCAGCGGCCATAGGGACTCGACATCACGATTTTAATTAGCCAAAAGCAAAGAACAACCACCCCTAAAGTAAAGAAATATTGGGTTGTGGTGTTTGTAAGGCTGACTGTGTAGCCCATGAAATTAAAAAGATCTGGCAGAGAAAAATTTATTCCATCATCACCGCCGGTAATTGATTTCAGGGTAAGCGCTAAAAAATAAAAAATGAGAGAAAACACAACAGTAATAATGGCAAAGTAATGCCAAGTTAAGCGAACTGCGAAAATACCGGTGATCAGGGCCATTACTGTCGCACTAAATGGGCCTAGAAAAAATGCCGGCCAAAATGGCAGTTGGAATGAACTAATACCAATGCCTACACCATACATACCAAAACCAAAAAAGAGGGCTTGACCAAACGATAAGAGCCCAACATAGCCAAATAAGAAATTAATGCTTGCAGCAAAACAAGACCAGATAATGATTTCAGTGAGGACGCTTAGCCAAAAAGGATCGCCAATTATAGGAATAATCCAAGGCGCTAAAGCTAGAGTAAGCAAGAGGCCTGCATAAGGTAAGTGTATTTTCATTTGGTTAGCCCCTTAAACAATCCTTGCGGACGAATTAAGAGAACGCTGCTCATTAATACCAATGAAAATATACGCGCAATCGTAGGCGTTGCAAAACCTGAAATAACACCCTCAAGGAAAGCTAATAACACTGCAGCTGCAACAGTGCCAGGAAGATTCCCAAGGCCGCCGATAATTACTGCCATGAAACAAAAAGGTAATATATCTACACCGGTCCTGAAGTCAACTGTTGTAATGGGTGCGGCAATTACTCCGCCAACAGCTGCCATTGCAAAGCCAATACCAAAGGTAAATAAGTAGACTTTCTGAGTTGGAATGCCCATCGTGGTTGCAGTATCTCGGTCATGACGAACTGCGCGCATCCAAACACCAAGTTTGGTGGATTTCAAGAAAATAAAAAATGAACCGATTGCAACAATGGATGCAATAGCTGCAAAAATTCGATACCACTCGTACTCAATGCCAAACATTCCGAAGGTTCCTGTGATGGGGGGCATGATGCGTTTTGGAGCTGCACCAAATGTCATTCGGACAATTTCTTGAATAATCATTGATAAACCAAATGTTGCAACAATCGACAGGGCTGCATTATTTTTTATTCGCTGGATTATTGAAAACTGTATTAGCGCACCGAGTGCAAAGCCTATCAATGGTGCAATGATGAGGGCGGGCCAGAAATGACCAAGAACTGAGAGGGTGGTATAGGCAAATACAGTCCCCACCATAAAGAAATCACCATGCGAAAGATTAATTATGTCTAATAGGCCAAAAATAATGGATAGGCCCAATGCTATCAATGCAACTATTAGCCCAAAGACTATTCCATTGATTGCTAGTGCAATAATTGTTTGATTCATAGCGTATTTAGTGAAATCATTCCTTTAGTCTACTGATGGACATTCAAATTTTAACCCCTAATTTTGCAAGTCAGGATGCAAAATAACAATAACTAGGGCTGATTTAGGTGCTTTTGATCTCTTATAAAGACTGAATTGATAAAGGATTTCACTTTTACAATTCTCTCCACGTTTAGTAAATCAGATTGAGAGCTAATAAAGACATCCCTTGTTACTCTAACTTCTTCTTTAAGAATTGGCACCAAATTAGACTCTTTTTGCACTGAAAATTTTGGGAGAAGCACAAGTCCGGCGCCAGCCGAGGCTAGGGCTATTTGAGCGACCATGCTGCTTGAGCTAACGCTCACAAGTGGATTTTTAATGACTTCACTTAACCACCTTACGGTATCAATTTGCACTAAATCATCAATGTAGGTTACAAATTGATGATTCTGTAACTCTACCTTGCTAGCAGGTTTTCCGTACTTTTTAAAATAGGCTTGGCTACCATACAAGTACAAGGAAAATTCTCCGATTTTTTCGCAAACAACTCCCTTGCCCGTTAGCTTAAAAAAGCTTAAGAAAAGATCAGCCTCACGATGACCGATTCGAATGAAATTGGGGGAGGTAACTAGTTCAATTTTAATATTTGGATTCTCCTGAAAGAATGGAGAAAATTCATGAGCCAAATATAGTGAACCAATTCCCTCCATCATCGCAATACGTACTGTTCCGCTAATGTTCTTTTCATTGAGAACAATTTCATTTAGATTATGTATGCCTAACTCTACTTTTTCTAATTGATTGGTTATTTCACTAGCAAATTTTGTTTCGACCATGCCGTTTCGAGTTCGCTCAAAAAGCTTGTGCCCTAGATAGACCTCAAGTTGTGCAATTCGCCTACTGATAGTTGAGTCGTCTAATTTAAGTTTTTTTGCTGCGCCTGCAATATTTCCACAGCGATAAACTGTCAAAAAGATCTTTAGATCTTCCCAATTGAGTTGTCTCGATTTTGAGTTTGCAGTCATTAGTATTCTTGAGCTTGTAAATTTGCAATAAGAGTTGCAAATATGTTTACCATTCTGTTAATCAAGAAGTATAGAATCGAAATTATAAAAAAGGGGGATGGTATGCCATATCCAGTAACTAAAGTTGCGGCTGCTCATATTGCTCCGGTATTTTTAGATAAACAAGCCACTACTACTAAAGCGGTTGCATGGATTAAGGAGGCGGCTAAAAATGGTGCAGAGATTGTCGTTTTCCCTGAGTCATTTATACCTGGATTCCCCATTTGGGCAGCATTGTGGGCCCCTCTAAATAATCATGATCTTTTCCAACTGTTTGCAGAAAATAGTTTATTTATTGATGGTCCTGAAGTAATTGCAATTGCCAAACAGGCAAAAAAATCACAAGTTTTTGTTTCATTCGGATTTAGTGAGGCAAGCCATGCCAGCGTTGGCTGTCTCTGGAATTCAAATCTACTGATATCTGATCAAGGTGAAATTTTGGTGCATCACCGTAAGCTAGTGCCTACCTTTTTTGAAAAATTAATTTGGGCTCCTGGTGATGGTGCTGGATTAAGAGTTGCGCAGACTCGAATTGGCAATATTGGAGGCTTGATTTGCGGTGAGAATACAAATCCCTTGGCACGCTTTACTTTAATGACTCAAAAAGAGCAGATACACATTTCAAGCTGGCCGCCGATTTGGCCTACTCGAAATCCTACGGACGAGGGAAACTACAACAATTTAGAAGCAAATCGCATTCGAGCATCAGCTCATTCATTTGAGGCGAAATGCTTTGGGATTGTTTGTGCAGGGTTTATGGATAAATCAATGTTTGATTTTCTTATCAAGCGGGATAAATCAATTGCTCCAATTCTAGAGAAAACTCCTGGTGCAGAATCATTTTTTGTTAATCCTTCCGGTAAACAATTTGGGCAAACGATCCAAAAATCCGAAGGAATAATCTACGCTGATTTTGATTTGAACCAATGTGTTGAACCAAAACAGTTTCATGATGTCGTTGGATACTATAACCGTTTTGATGTGTTTGATTTGCATGTCAATGCGCGTCGCATTGAGCCGGTAACTTGGTCTAATTTAGATGCCAGTATAAAAGAGTAATTCAAAGCAATAAGCCCAAATAGTTTATGGAGCCTACTTAAGTAATCCTGTGGCAATGGATTCCCCATTGAAGATCATGCGTACCTAAAGGCAAAAGGGGATAATTGCGACGCCCGTATTCATAATAAAAAGCAGGGGACAGTATGTACAAACTCATCGCTTTTGATGCCTATGGAACATTATTTGATGTCTATTCCATTGGGCAGTTGGCAGAAGAATTATTTCCTGGTCATGGCCAGTCTCTTGCCTTGATGTGGCGTGATCGCCAAATCGATTACACCCGCATAGTGACGATGAGTGATCCCAATCCCAATGGAAGCAAATACTATCTTCCATTTTGGGAGTTAACAGCTCGCTCGCTACATTATGTTTGTAAGCGCATGAGCTTAAATCTTACGCCAGAATATGAGACGCGACTGATGGATCAGTATGCCAAGCTCACTGGTTTTGAAGATAGCTTAATTACGGTTAAGGCCATTAAAGAAAAGGGTTTATCTACGGCCATACTGTCTAATGGCAGTAGGGAGATGCTTGCTACTGTAGTAGATAGTAATGGCTTAAAGCCTTATCTCGATCAAGTCGTGACGGTCGAAGAGGTACTTCTATTTAAAACCGCCCCCCAAGCCTACGAGCTTTTACTAAAAGCATTCCCCGTTAAAAAAGAAGAAATTCTGTTTGTATCCAGTAATGCATGGGATGCTCTGGCAGCAAAGTGGTATGGCTTTGATGTATTTTGGGTCAATCGTCTTGGGCATCCCTTTGAAGAGATCGGTGAAAAACCAAATTACGAAGGTACTTCATTAAGCAAAGTTTTGGAAGTTATCTAAAGGGGTAGGCTACACATTCGAATCGTACTGGGCGGACCAAATTTATATTTCTGAATATAAGCCTAAGCTTCTAGATGCTGTTGGCTCAATCATCGACTAGCTTGTCTAGCTTAGAGCAAAGAAATGATCTACTTATATCGGTGTCGTATGGCTTAAGATAGCCAAGATAGCATCATTTTTTAAGCATTCTGAGGCTTAAGTCATTAAGGTGCCCGGCAATACTTTTAGCGCCTAATTTGGTACCTGGTTTAATCCATACATAGCTGTAATAAAACATGCCAAGCAATCCTTTGAGTACTATCCCATCGTATTCTCGAAATACACCACTCTTTGCACCTTCTATATAGGCCTCTTTCCAAATATTTTCATATTTTGCGTGCAGGCTCAGAACTTCTTTAAGTCTTTCTTTAGTGAGTGATTGCACCTCTCTAAAACATACGATTAATTCTGCTTGATGAGACGTTATTTTTTCAACTAATCCGGATCCAAGCATCTGAATTCTTTCGATCGGATCTTCAATACTTTTTGCAAATTCAGCCTCTTGGCACAGTTCAAATATGTAAGCTTTAGCAATGTCAAACAGCAATTCTTCTTTACTACTAAAGTGATGGTAAAGCGATCCCCTGCCTAGATTTACGGCTTTTTGTAAGTCTGTCATTCCGACTGCATGGTATCCGCGGTCCGCAAATAGCTCAGCAGCAGCCTTGATAATTCTTTCTTTTGATTTGGGTTGCGGTTTTTTGGGTTTAGTCAAAGATATTCCATTTCTTTATTGAGAGTTGCTTGCTTCTTATTGTGCCTTCAAAGCTTTTTTTTCGTAAATCGATACTTTATGTAATCAAGGTAAACACCTAGTAAATCGTTGTTGACAGGGCTATTTCTTTTCATTAGATTGAACCGATCAGTCGGTTTTAAACTTTAGGTTAGTCTGCCCAAAATTTATTACCGACTCAGACAGAGCAAAAAAAGGAGGCATCTTGAAACAATATGAAAAAGAGAAGCTTTTGGAGGTCGTAAAGTCCTCTGAAAAAGATATGCAAGCAGATATTTCCATCACTCATGGAAGGCGAGCTTTCTTAAAGAACTCAGTTGCTATGGCTGGTGGCGCTGGAATGCTAGGAGCGAGCGCGTTGGCTGCAGCTCAGAGTGATGTATTGCCGATTCCTGAGTCAAACAAAACCCATGGTAGGCCGTTAGAGATAGAGTCATACGGGCTGCCATCTAAGTATGAATCAAAAGTAAAACGCCGTAGATCAGACGTCTTAGTTAATCGGCAGCAATATTCTGATTGGAGTATGACGCCTATACAGTCAACGCCAGGAATTGTTACGCCAAATGGACTTGTTTTTGAGCGACACCACAATGGCATTCCTGATATTAACCCTGACCAGCATAAACTTGTTGTGCATGGCATGGTGGCTAAACCACTAGTACTAACGATGGATGACATCGTTAAGTATCCATCGGTGTCAAGGTTTAATTTTATGGAGTGCTCGGGAAATGGCCTGACAGATTGGCTCACTGCTAAATCTAAAACTGTCCAACAAACTCACGGTTTGCTTTCTTGTGCGCAGTGGACAGGCGTACCGGTTTCATGGATTTTGGACGAGGCCGGTATTGACCCTAAAGCAACATGGCTAATTGCAGAAGGAGCTGACTCATCTGGGCACTTTCGGAGTATTCCAATAGATAAGATGCTTGACGACGCTCTATTGGTTTATGCAATGAATGGTGAAATGTTGAGACCTGAAAATGGATATCCATTGCGACTATTTGTTCCTGGCTGGGAGGGAAATGTCAGTATTAAATGGTTAAGGAGAATTAAGGCCGGAACTGAGCCATGGCATGCTCGTGGAGAAACTGCACGCTATACCGACCCAATGCCTGATGGCAAATGGCGTAAGTTCAGCTTTGTAATGGAGGCTAAATCAGTTATTACTAATCCATCAGGTGGGATGAAAATTCAGCCCGGTTTAAATGCAATTCGTGGTTTTGCATGGTCTGGAAATGGAAAAATTACAGGTGTAGATGTATCTGTTGATGGTGGTAAAAATTGGCAAACTGCTCAATTAGAAGATCCTGTAATGGATAAATGCTTAACCAGATTTAATTTTAATTGGAACTGGAAAGGGGGACCTGCTCAGATCGTAAGTAGGTGTGTAGATAGTACTGGCTATGTACAGCCAACGGTTGAGGATATTAAAAAGGTACGGGCTATTACTGGGTTTGTTCAACACCATAACGGTCTTTTCCCATGGAATGTAAGCGCAAGCGGGGAGGTAACAAATGGTATCGGCTAAGAAAATTGGAATTAGTATTGGACTTTTATCGACTGTAGTACTGCTTTCGTCCTGCGCAACTTCGACAAGCAGTACGCATCCTAAAAATGTTTCTGGAGCTGCCTTTGGTAAACCGATTTCAGAGAGTGCTCTAGTGCTATGGAATATTGATATCCGTACACAAGATGGACTGGGATTGCCTCCAGGATCCGGAAACGCTATTGCGGGCGAAAAAGTCTACAACGCAAAATGTTCATCCTGTCATGGGGCTGATGCTAAGGGCGGTCCAGTCTATGGCACCATGGTTGGAGGAATCGGTTCATTTACCACAAACGCTAGAGTACTAACGCCTGGCAGTATGTACCCATATGCACCAATCTTATTTGACTATATTCGTCGTTCTATGCCTATGAACGCACCCCAATCGTTAACAAATGATGAAGTCTATGCTGTTTCAGCCTACATCTTAAATTTGAATGGGCTTGTAGATAAAACAGCATCAATGAATAGCAAAACATTGGCGGCAGTTCAGATGCCAAATAAAAATGGTTTTTATGTTGACGACAGACCTGATACTAAGGCGGTTAGATGCATGACAAATTGTAAATAGAGTTGTTCTTTCAAAAACACCCCGATTGAATTCATTCGGGGTGTTTTTTTATGCCCTACTTGAAGTAACGCTCTATGACATAAAGCAAAGCATTTGGAGTAACGAGGTGGAGTAATGCTTGGGCATTGCACAGTTTATTACACAGTGCCATTTTAACGCTGTAAAATATTGAAAAATATAGACTTTCTAGCAGCCATGAATTCTTCTATGGCATAGGTCGCACGTTCGAATTGTGCTGGGCAGGCCAATTTCATATTACTTCATATAAACCTAGGATGTTCTATTCTACTTAATTGACTTGATCATGGTCGAGCTTGTCTTGCATAAGAGTGACCTTGCTATAGTGCTACCTAATAAACTGATACTCATCTCGTCGGAGCTTTTTTGAAAAATACTGAACTACCATTAATTGATGACATTCGCCTTTTGGGGAAAATTCTGGGTGATATCGTTCGAGAGCAAGAGGGTGAGTCTGTCTATGTATTGGTAGAGCAGGTCAGAAAATTATCTGTGGCCTTTCATCGTGATGCAAATCAGAAAGCGAATCATGAGCTGAGCAAACTGCTTAAAGGGCTTAGTAGCGAAATCGCTGTAAAAGTCCTTCGTGCCTTTACTTACTTTAGTCATTTGGCCAATTTAGCCGAGGATAGAGATCATATTCGCCGCCGCGTAGCTTATGAGCGTGTTGGCAGTTATCAAGATGGCAGTATTCCAATGGCCATGAAGAAGCTTCATGCTGCTGGCGTGACAAGCAAGACGATCTCTAAGACATTGGAAGAAAGCTTGATCTCACCGGTACTTACTGCGCATCCAACCGAAGTGCAAAGAACAAGTATTTTGGAGGCCGAACGCGATATTGCCAATTTACTGACTATTCGCGATCAGATTAAAGAATCTTCTAGGGCAAGTAATCCCCAAAAGGACGCTTTACTAAATAAAGAGCTAAAGACCAATGAAGAGTTAATTCGTTCACGTGTACTTCAACTCTGGCATACCCGTTTATTACGCTTTACTAAGCTCACGGTTGCTGATGAGATCGAGAATGCTCTCACGTATTACGAAACTACTTTTTTAAGAGAGATTCCCAAGATCTACGCGCAATTAGAGGATTCACTTTCTGGAAATTCCGTAGCCAGCTTTTTGAAGATGGGCCAGTGGATTGGCGGCGATCGCGATGGCAACCCTAATGTCAGCGCTAAGACGCTTGAGTACGCTGTTTCAAGGCAGGCAGAAATGGCACTACGCCACTACTTAACGGAAGTTCATTTCTTAGGTAGAGAACTATCAGTATCCGCATTACTGCTAAAGTTCCCGAAGAAAATGCAAGAGCTTGCTGCTGCATCGCCCGATACTAATGAACATCGTCAGGATGAACCCTATCGAAGGGCGCTTACTGGCATTTATTCAAGACTTGCGGCTACTTTAAAGCAGCTCACTGGATCGGATGCTGCCCGCCATGCAGTTCAACCTCAAAACCCTTATATCAGTACGCAAGAATTTTTATCTGATCTCAAGATAATCGAAGCTTCACTCATTTCTCAGGGTGCAAAGGCGCTAGCAGATCGACGCTTACGTGGCTTGATAAGGGCAGTTGAGGTATTTGGCTTCCATTTAGCTACTGTGGATTTGCGTCAAAGTTCAGATATGCATGAAGCTGTTTTGGCTGAGTTACTTAGTGTGGCGTCGATTGAAAAGGAATATTCTAGTCTTTCCGAAGAGCAAAAGCGCGACCTTCTATTAGTGCTATTGAAGGATCCAAGACCTCTGCGGGTTATTGGTTATGAATACTCTGACTTTGCTCTCTCTGAAATCGCCATTTTCGAAATGGCCAAGAGGATGCGAGAACTCTTCGGTAAAGATGCTATCCGCCATTACATCATCAGCCATACTGAAACTGTCAGTGACTTGTTAGAAGTTTTGCTGCTCCAAAAAGAAGTGGGCTTAATGCATGAAACTTTAAGCAAGAAGTCCTCGGCTGATTTAATTGTGGTTCCATTATTTGAGACGATTGATGATCTGCGTAATGCTGCGCCAATCATGCAAGATTTTTATGCATTGCCAGGTATTCTTGATTTAGTAAAGCGATCTGGCTCTGAGCAAGACATTATGTTGGGCTACTCTGACTCTAATAAGGATGGCGGTATTGTCACTAGCAATTGGGAGTTATATTGTGCGGAGCTTGCTTTGGTTAAAGTATTTGAGCCTTTAGAACAAAAGCATGGTGTGAAGCTCCGTTTATTCCATGGCAGGGGCGGAACGGTAGGTCGTGGTGGTGGCCCTAGCTATGAGGCAATTCTGGCTCAACCTCCAGGTACAGTTCGTGGACAAATTCGCTTGACCGAGCAGGGCGAAGTGATTGGGTCAAAGTACGCCAATCCCGAGATTGGTCGGCGTAATCTTGAGACCCTCGTAGCTGCCACACTAGAGGCTACCTTATTAAAGCCAACCAAACAAGCCAGCGAGGCTTTCTTAGATGCTGCCGCACAAATTTCTCAAGCGAGCATGGACGCTTATCGTGGCCTTGTATATGAGACCCCAGGATTTGCAGAATATTTCTTTGACGCGACACCTATTCGTGAGATTGCAAAACTGAATATTGGTTCCCGGCCAGCTAGTCGTAAAGCCAGTCAGAAAATCGAAGACTTAAGGGCGATTCCATGGGGATTTAGCTGGGGTCAGTGTCGTCTAACACTTCCAGGTTGGTTTGGCTTTGGTTCTGCCGTTGAGGAGTTCTTAAACAAGCCCAAGGCTGAGGATAAAAGAGCGGCACTCGCTCTATTGCAAAAGATGTATAAAGATTGGCCATTTTTTAGAACCTTGCTATCTAATATGGATATGGCGCTAGCCAAGAGCGATTTAGCATTAGCCTCTCGCTATAGCGAATTGGTTGCCGATACCAAGCTTCGTAAGAAGATTTTTAATTCTATTGAAGCTGAGTGGAATAAAACAGTACATGCCTTGAACTTAGTTACTGGAGAAAAAGTGCGCCTGGCTAAGAATCCATCTCTAGCGAGATCGATACGCAATCGCTTTCCCTATATCGATCCATTACATCACTTGCAAGTTGAGTTGGTAAGGCGCTATCGAGCGGGTAAGCATGATGATAGGGTGCAAAGAGGTATTCATATTGCTATTAACGGAATTGCGGCCGGACTTAGAAATACTGGATAAATTATCAAAGGCTATTTATAAAAGACCAACAATACGCTTTTGCCTTATGTCCTCTTATCTCGATATCTTTTCTAAGCTGTAAGTTACTGAATTTATTAGACTTTCTGGCAACAGCGAATTCTTCTAAGGTGTAGGTCGTACGCTCAAATCGTGCTGGGCAGGCCAAAGTTCGTGGGGTCTGTATCGTGCACATGGTTTACACGGCTAAGTCTATTTTATAGATACCACAATCTACCCCTTCCAATAATGCTTTCCTTGATTGCAAACCTTTTCAAGGTCATTTTTGCAGAAAAAATTATTTTCTGAGTGACCTAATCTTTTTAAAGAAAGATTAACAAAGTTATCTTATTATGTGTTTTTCTCAGCTCTGTAATGAATATAAAAATTTAGCTTATTACTTTTCTTTTTATGGAAATCCTATGAAGTATTTTAAAGTTTGGTTTACTATTTTTAGCGCCTTTTTTGCACTTAATGTATTTGCCCAAACTGACTTAGAGGGCGGTGACGATAAATATAAACCTCGAGTTGGTCAAGAAGGTAAAGACGTGGTTTGGGTCCCCACCAGCAATGAGTTACTTGCCATCATGTTGAAAACTGCCAAAGTGACGCCTAACGATTTAGTCTATGACCTTGGCTCTGGTGATGGCAGAATAGCGATCGCAGCTGCGAAAAATTTTGGCGCGCGCGCTATTGGTATTGAGTTTAATCCAGAGATGGCGCAATTAGCCCAACGTAATGTCGATCGCTCTGGTGTTGCTGATCGTGTGAAGATTATTAATGGAGATATCTTTGTAGAAGATTTTAGTAAGGCAACTGTGGTCACTATGTATTTATTGCCTGAACTGAATATGGCCTTGCGTCCCACTATATTAAAGATGAAGCCTGGCACGCGCGTAACTTCGCACGCTTTTAATATGGGCGATTGGGAGGCAGATGTTGAAATCGATAGCCCCGCCAAAGCCTTTTATTGGGTTGTTCCTGCCCAAGTACAGGGGGAGTGGTTAATTTCGGGAATGGAGCCAATTAGAACGATTTTAAAACTTTCTCAACATTATCAAAAAATTGGCGGCACTCTTCAAATTGGCAATGATTCGCAGCCTCTTCTTAATCCCAGATTGGATGGGGCAACTCTTAGCTTCACATACCTCGATCGTGATAAAAATTCACACTTTGTGATGATGGCTGTAAATAACAATGAGATCAAGGGCATCTATAAAAGTAGAGCTTTCAACGACACCCCAATTACTGGTAAGCGTCTTTAATATTTCACCGGATGTCAGTGAATAATTCAGGGGCTTCGCCTCAGCGCTTACTCAGCCCCTTAGGGGCTGTTGCTATTATTGTTGGCATCGTCATTGGTGCTGGCATTTTTAAAACTCCATCCTTAGTGGCTGAGATCACTGGCGATGTGGGTTGGGCTCTTACCCTTTGGGTAGGTGGAGCTATCATCTCCTTAGCCGGTGCTCTTTGTTATGCTGAATTGGCAACCCTTTATCCTCATGCGGGCGGTGATTATCATTTTTTAACCAGGGCCTATGGCAAGAACGTTTCCTTCTTGTATGGCTGGGCTAAAGCTATGGTCATTAATACTGGATCAATTGCACTACTTGCTTTTGTCTTTGGTGATTACATGACTAAGGTGGTCCCTTTAGGGCCGCACTCCGTTATCTATTGGGCAGTTGCAATCGTTGTAGTTCTGACCATTATTAACTTAGTGGGTATTGAGGCGTCTGCCAATATACAAACAGCCTTAACAGTTTTAGAAATTTCTGGTCTGATAGCGATCGTTATTGCTGGCTTCGGTATCTTTACTTCCCCACTTCCGGCAGTGATCAATCCTCCATTATTTTCTAGTACGCCGCAACTTGGCATGCTGGGTCTAGCGATGGTTTTTGTCTTACTCACTTTTGGTGGTTGGAATGAGTCTGCTTACATTTCAGCTGAACTAAAGGGCAGCCTGCATACTATTGTGCGAGTGATTGTCTGCAGTCTTTTAATCATCTCGATTATTTATATTTTAGTAAATATGGCGCTGATTAATGGTCTAGGCTTAAAGCAGTTGGCAAATAGTAAGGCAGCATCCGCTGACTTACTTGGTCTAGCATTTGGACCGATCGGAGAAAAGTTACTCGGTCTTTTTGTAGGGATTGCCGCGCTCACCAGCATTAATGCCACCATGATCGTCGGCGCCCGTACCAACTTTGCTATGGGGGAGGATTGGCATGGCCTTCGTAAAATGGCCCATTGGGAATCCTCCCGTGGTACCCCTCGCTTTGCCTACCTAGTACAAGGCGCTATTAGCCTCGCCTTGCTTGGTTTTGGTGCTTTACAAAGCGATGGCTTTGAAGCTATGGTGGAGTTTACTGCCCCCGTATTTTGGAGTTTCTTATTCTTAGTGGGTATTAGCCTGTTTATTTTGCGGGCCAAGGATCAGAAAGCTCGGATATTTTCTGTACCGCTATACCCAATTACCCCATTGATATTTTGTATAGCATCTGCTTATTTGGCCTACTCTAGTTTTAGCTATGCCCATAGTAAAGGAGCAGTTTTGATCTCCTTGTATGTAATGCTAGTAGGTCTTGTAGCGCTACTTATTCTGCGGCTTAAAAAATTCTTGGATCGTGATCTGACCTAATACATCTGTTTTTGGGCTTAACTTTTTTCCGCCTAAGCGGATTGAAGTGTTTTTAGTTGAATGCCAAAACTTCCCGCCTGATAATTAGATATCAGAATACCAAACTCAATCACATCAGAAAAGGATAGAGTGGGGGCATTAACGGCTTGTCCGCGGAAGCTTGCTTTAAATTGACTCAAATTAAATCGATAAGTTTGCCAAGTGGATTCAGCGATAAATTCTGCTACATAGGTCACTCGTGGTGCTAACTCGGTTCGTAAGACCAACTTATATCGCTTGCTATCACCTTTTGCCAAAAGCTCAATCAGTTGAGTTCCTTTGGGAAATCGTACTGATGAACGCATGGAGGCAAATCCACCGTTATTTTCAAGCGAAACCAGGCCTTCAAAAAA
>Ga0114975_10001670_pt1 | contig 15631 bp, 15 predicted proteins | sample S_130626_EF_Meta_FD_87031 | JGI IMG/M metagenome (GOLD analysis project Ga0114975, IMG submission 87031) | Freshwater microbial communities from Lake Simoncouche, Canada to study carbon cycling - S_130626_EF_MetaG | ecosystem: Environmental > Aquatic > Freshwater > Lake | place: Lake...
TTCATTAATTAACTTATAATTAATTTTTTTTCCAGAACATATTTCTAATATTTCAATTATATCTAATAAATTATAAGATTTAGGATAAAAAATATCTAGTATTTCATTTTTTATGTTTAAGAAAATAAGCTTATTTATTATTTCTGAAAGATCTAAAATATCTATAAAATACCTATTTGCAAATTTTTGTAATGTAATGATTTCGTTAATATTTGATTTGTATATAAAATTATTAATGAGTGTATTATTATTGTTGCTTTTACCAATAACTTGTGGCAATCTTAAGATTAAATAATTTAAGCGGTTATTTGATATGTAATCTTCCATCTTAAGTTTATGAGCATAGTACGGTGTTAGTTTAGCATTATTATTAGATATATAACAACTACTAAAATATACAAAAATTTTATTTTCATGACTTCGAAGTAATTCTTTTATCAGTTTGAATTCTCTATCGAATTCTAAAGCATTTATGGTTGAAGAATTAGAAACTCCAGATGCAAAGAAGATATAATTCTTATTGTCAGAATCTTTAATTGAGTTAGCTATTAATCCATTCCCAATTATCATAAAATTTTCTAATTAATTATAATTTAGAAATTCTAATTTAGAGCTCTTATTAATCCAACAGAATAAAGAATACAAATTCTTATCATCATGTTTATAAAATTCTTTATTAACTTCTAAAATAAATTCTTTCTTTTTTGTGAAAAAAGCAATATTATTTAATTTTAAATTAACATATTTAAATTTAATAGCCCTTAGATTTAAGGTTGTATATGAAAAAATCTGTGCGTTCAGTGAATTAAAGTTTAATGAGTTGTAAGATATATTATGTAAATTATTTAATAAATCAAAATATTCATCTTTTGATATTGGGTCAATCGTAAAATCATGATTGTTATACCTACCAGTTCCTGCTGTTATTACTGGTACATTAAAACAAGGTAGTTCCATGCCTACAGTTCCTCTTACAGTAATTCCAAAATCTATATTATTAAATAGAGAAAAAGTATTTATACTTGTATCTGCAGGCATAAATTTTATATGACTTGGTAATTTACCATAATATTTTTCCAAGATAATTTTTTCAAGTTGATCCATTATCTTACCATCCATTTTTGATCGCCAAACATTAACTGGGTGCACTTTAATTATCCAATTGATATTTTTATTCTTTATAGCAATAGCAATCGTTTCGATTAACCATTCTTGATAATTATTAAATAAACTAGTTCCATAGAAAAATGTAGCATCATATAAAATATGACAAAAAATAACTGCAATTTTATTGTTATTCTTAATACCAAAGAAATTCAAAAAGGTATTTCTTTCTGTAACAATCTTTTTACCTTTATTTAATTCTTGGTAATTATATGTACCATCTGTTGTATAGAGTTCTTTATAATAATCATTTATACTTTTACTTTCGTTTATAATATTTGAATTTGTAGTTAATTTATTCCATCCGTCAATTGATATAGATAAAGGATGTTGATCTCTATTACTTATGTTATATCTTTTAAATGAAAAGCGGTTTGGTGTAGGAGAGCTAATCCACTGTATAACATCAATATTTTTGTCTAAACAAATATCAAAAATTTCTCCTGAAGGTGTGTACCCTCTTTCATTAAATAAAGCTTTATCAAATTTTATGTTTTTTAAAACTTCGTTAAATAAACTTATTGTGGTTAAGGAAGTAATTAATACTGTTTTTAAATAATTTATATGATCGATGTTATTTTTATCAATTTCTCCAATTCTAAAATGTCTAACCACTTTTGATAAAACATTTCTTCCAATTCTTACATTATCAAATTCAAAATTGATAAAATCATGTAAATGATGTTTAATTATATCATCAGCTTTTGTATTTATGGAGTCATAATCAATACAACTAGAAAAATTTTCTAAGAAAAGGAAATTAATTTCTCCTATTGATGAAAATATTTTCTCAATAATTTTGTTTCTTTTATTGAGAAGTATATATACTTTGTAATTATTATTTAAAAATATATTTGAAATTAATGCTTCAAATTTAGAAGTTGCTGTAATTGTACTTAAATCACAAATTAAAATTGATTTACTATCATTGATATTAGATTTTTTATAAATTGTTTTGGAATTGTTTTTCCATAAAAATAAATCTAACTCTAATTTAATTTTATAAAAAATTTTATTAAATATATTATATATCATTCTTTAATTTAAATAAATACTCAGCTAAAATAAAATCGTCTTCTGTATCAATATCTAATGAACTGAATTTATCCATATTGTATGGTATTATATTACCAGACAATATTGCATTATTAATAATATCTTTTTTTGTTATGTAAATGGCTGCTCCATTTCTTGCATAATATTTAGGTTTATCTTGTCTTCTTAAATATTTTGGTTGGATATTATCTTCAGAAAAGTTTTGTAAAAATCCTTCATTATTAATTTTCATAATTGAATCTGGTGTGAAATTATGAGGAACTTCAATACAAGAAACAAGAGAATCGGAATATGGATTTCTTTCAAATTTATAAATTGCTTCATTTAGATGAATAGTAGTCCTTAGTGGGGATGTAGGCTGCAATGTGATTATATTATCTATATCTTTTATATCTATTTTATTAATTATGTTTTGTAATACTAATAATGTTGGTGTGTCATCTTGAGATAATTCTATAGGTCTCATAAATGGTACTTCAGCACCATAATATTTAGAAATTTCAGCTATCTCTTGATCTTCTGTTGAAACAATTACTCTATTTATAAGTTTAGACCCCAATGCAGCTTCAATTGTCCATGCGATTAATGGCTTACCAGCTAAAATTTTGATATTTTTTCTAGGAACACCTTTAGAAAGTCCTCTTGCGGGAATAATTGCAATATATTTCAATATTAATTTTTAATTTATAGTACTTTACCTCTTAACTTGTTTCTTAAATTATCAGTAAAATAATCAGTTAATAAAATTAAAAATTTTGATAAAATAATTATCAATGTATTATATAATATATAATAAATAATTCTTTCAAAAAGATTGTAACTTAACAAATTAATGTTATAAAGATTCAATAAACTAAATAAAAGTATAGATAATGAGTATTGGTTTATATATATAGGATATGATAATGTTCCTAATTGTTTATCAAAATATTTTTTTAATTTATCATTATTAGTGCTTTTTAAAATTGAGGAAAAAGCAATTGTATTAACCGCTAAATATAATAAAATAACATATATGTAATCGTTTTGAGCATAAAATTTTAATTGAATTATTGATAAAAAGATAAATAAATATGTGAGTAAGTAATTATTTTTTTCAAAAAAAGAAGATAAAAGGGTTCCAAGAATAAAATGTGGTGCCCATTGAAAAATATTTATAGTAGAACTATTATTTAAAAAATTAAAATTATGTAAATACAATTTATCAAGTGCCATAAAAAATAAAATTGTACTTAAAAATACTATTAACTTTTTAATTTTATATTTGTAAGCAAAAAATATAAGCCAATAAAATATTAACTCAATAAATATTGCCCATGAATATGCTACAAACGTGTAATTCATTAAAGTATTTTGAAAGAATATTTTGTAGAATATATAGTTAAAGGGATAAAATGGCGTTAATATTGTATAAATAATATTACTTTTTGAAACAAATTCATTAGATATTATTGCTGTACCATCAATAAGAAAAATATTTTTATTACTTAATATTACATGTATTGTTATAGACAAAATAGAAGCTATAAAAAGAGGTGGTGAAATCCTTAAATATCTGTTTAAAATAAAATTAATTGGCTTTTTTATATACCAACTTTGTATTGAAGAGTTCATTAAATAACCTGAAAGTAGAAAAAAACTAGAAACAGCCACATTGCCAATTTGAAAGTTTGCAATTTTTAGTTCTGGTATAAATAAACTTAAACTATGGCTCCATAGAACCATCAATGATAGAAAAAACCTATAAATTCCATGATATTGATAACTCGTTTCTTTTTGCATTAGCTAATAAGTTATAATTTTTTGGATGTTGACATTATTTAAATTAGTTAATATTTCTGAAATTTGAAGACCTGCATTGCCAGTTCCATAGATTGGATCCATAGGATAGCTTCCATGTTCAATTTGTATTGAAATTGCCTTTTCGATTTCTATTTCTATATTTTTTACATCAATAACATTTACTCCCCGTTCTCTTCTATTCTGTCTTGTTCCGATATTTACACAGGGGGTTCCTATAAATGCACCTTCTCTAATACCAGAAGATGAATTTCCAACTAAACATTTAGTTCTTTTCATCAGTCTAACATATGTATCAATAGGTAAATTTTTAAAAAAATGCATTTTTTTACCAATATTTTTTTCTCTCCACTTTCTTATGCCTTTTGCTATATCTTCTGAACCTGCATCGGAATTAGGCCATAAAACTATTGCTTGTATATTTAAATTGTTAATCGCGTTTAAAGTGCTAAATATTTGATTTTCACCTTCGCCATATTCAGTTGTAACTGGATGTTGTGATACTAATACAAAATCTTTTGATAAATCTAACTTTTCACCTACCCCCCCTAAAAATAAATCTGGTTCAATATTAAGAGCTCCCGGATCATTTTGTAAAATTTCTGCAACTAAGTCTATTCTAGGGCAACCAACCATAAATACATTTTCTATATTTTCACCTAATTTAATAATTCTATCAAAAGCATCTTTACTAGCTGGGAAATGTATATGTGCAAACTTTGTAATTGCATGCCTAATACTTTCATCAATTGTTCCAGTAACTTCCCCGCCCATAGTGTGTACTAATGGTATATTCATGTATGCTGCTGCTAATGTTGTTGCCATAGTTTCAAATCTATCTCCAACAGTAATTACAAAATTTGGCTTTAGTCGGTTAAATACAGTTGTTAATTCAATTAACCCCAATCCGGTAGTTTTAGCCATTGTTAATGGATTTTCGCCTTCTAATAAGGTAAATATTTCTTCATTAATTTCAAATCCATCATTTCTAATTAACTCAACTACTGAACCATATCTATCAAGCAGGGATGAGGCAGTTGCAACAACCTGTAAAGTTAATTTTGAATTATTTTTAATTGCAGTCATTGCTGACTTAATTGAACTGTAATTTGCCCTAGAGCCAATAACTACACAGATATTTTTCATATAAAATCTTCTTTTTTAAGTATTTGGTTTTTTTTAATTTTATTTACTAACTTTTTTCCAATAATATCTTTCCAAGAATTAGAGGGAATTCCATTTCCCGGTTTTTTAAAAGCCAAATCTTCAAAAGAAATAATATGTCCAACTTCAAAGTCATCTTTTAATACAATGCTTTTTTGAAAAATCATTTTCATTTCGGAAAATTGTTCTATGCTATTTTTATCTATAGGATTATCAAGCATTTCCCAAATATCTTTTATACCTTGACAGAATATACTAAAATCATTAGGTTCCATGGAATTTTTAGCATCACTTCCATACATCAATTTTGAAAAGGTAAAATGTTTTTCAATATAATTTGCACCTAATGCTGCTGCTGCAAATGATGCAGCAAAACCTAAAGTATGATCTGAAAATCCAACTTTACAGTTATATTTATCTTTAATTTCTTTTAATACATTTAAGCCAACTCGGCTAGGTGGGCAAGGATACTCAGATGTACATTGCATGACTACTAAATCATTTGAATTTTTAAAGAAATTGATAGCTTGGTCTAGCTCTATATAACTACTCATACCAGAAGATAAAAAAACAGTTTTATTTGTCTTGGAAATCTTCTCTAATAATGGAGTATTTGTAACCTCTCCAGAAGGAATTTTATAAAAATTTACATCTATTTTTTCTAGTAAATCAACTGCTTCTAATGAAAAAGGGGATGATAAAAATAAAACATTATTTTTTATACATGCATTTTTTAACTGAACCCATTGGTCTAAAGTAAAAGATGTTCGTAAAAAATAATCATATCTAGGTTCTAAAGAAAAATAAGATGGTGAAGGCGCTTCCTTTAAAGTTTCTGCTTCTGCAATATGAGTTTGAAATTTAACTACATCAGCTCCGGCTTTTGATGCTGCTTCTATTAATTTTATTGCATTACCAAACGAGCCATCATGAACTGATCCAATTTCTGCAATAATTAATGGTTTCATTAAATTTGACATCTTTAAATATTAATTGTTATTTATTAAATTTTCTATGACTAAAGAAATTTCATTCCCAGCAGATTCTGGAGAAAAAAATTGATTATATGTATTTCTAGCATTTAATTCTAATTCTTTTCTAAGATCTTCATTCTGATATAATAAATAACAGGCATTAGCCAATAATAGTCCATTATCAGCAACTAAACAATTTTCATTATTTACTAATTCAGGAATACCTTTTTGATTAGCCGAATGTGTAACTATGCAATTGCCAAAAGATAAACCTGTAATTATTCTTACTCTAATTCCTAATTCTATTGGAGTAGGTACAATTAAAATATGACTAGAAATAAATTCATAATCAGATGGTGTCACTTGTCCTCTAATTATAATATTTTTACTATTTAATTTTTTCTGTAGTTGTAATGGAAGTGTATAAAAATAACCTCCAACTAAATGAACTTCATAATTATCTATGCCGATTAATTGATTTAATTTTGGAATTATGTCATTTGCTAATAATTCTATTCCTGATATAGTTGCAATACCCTGCAAATGACCTATATGTAATATCTTAAATTTATTAGCTTTAATGTTTTTTGTATCTTTTAAATTTATTAGAGGATCAATAACCGGTGTTCTAAAGTAATTACAATTAATAACTCCTGAGTTCTTAAAACTAAATGCATGATGATTAGCAAAAGCTCCACTTTGATCACAATTATTAAGCAAATCTTTCATAATATTAATTTTTCTAGGAATTTGGGTTAATTCTAAAAGCCAAAGTTTGAAGAAAATAAAATTTATTTTTGAAGATTGATATCTTTTGATGTGTTCTTTTCTAAATAAATAAGGCAAGTGTATCGGATCCCCAACAATTCCAAATTTTGGCACTCCCTTAATATTGGTAATTGATGCTATAGCATTCCAATGATATGCAAAAACTATATCATGTTTCTCAGAATTTAAAAAAACTTGTATTAAATTACCACTCAAATACCCTGGGAATAAATCCTTTATTCTGGGCAAGAACTTTCTAAATATATTTACTTTATTAGTACTCACATTATTTAATACGTCTATTTTATTTATTCCAATATTATATAATTGTTCTTTATAAGTATCATCATTTCTTCCTTCATAGTTAAACTCATTTTTAGATAATGCTAATAAATCAACTTTATGCCCTAAATTAATTAATGATTTAATAACTGAAAATGATGTAACACCACCGCCGCCGTGATATAAATTAGGAACTGTATCTGTAATAATTAAAACTTTACTCATACTGTTATTTTTTGAAAATAAAATGACGTATACTACCAACGTCTGTAATATGAATTAAATTTTTATCATTATTTAATTCTTGCATAAAATCATAAACCGGTTGATGTATTGTTGTGTAATTTCTAGGTGCAACTGCATCATGAAAAAGTAAATGAGCATCATTATTTAAATACTTTTTTATATTTAAATAATCATTCTTTACTCCAGCATAACTATGATCACCATCAATAAATACAAAATCTAAATTAAATGGTGGTATATAATTTGAAGAATTTGAAATAATTAAATTAACATTTACTGGATCAATTTTTTTTATAACCTCAAATATTACTTTATCATCAGCATAAGCTGGTGATTTAATTTTCAAATCTACACTAATGAATTTAGATGATATATTTTTTGCAACAGTAATTAGTAATGTAGACCCTCCAAGAAATCTACCGATTTCTAATAAATTTTCAAATTTATTTTTTCTAATTGTACTAAAAATATGTGCCGCTTCATCAAAATCTAGTGCAACAATACCTCTGTTTGAATAATTAGAATTGAATAAAAATGATAGATCTTCAAAGTTTTGTAATCTAGACTTATTTATTAAATTTTGATGAGATCTAAAATTATTGTTTTCTGACTTTGTATTATGTCTTATAATATATATTAAACTTTCAAGGTTTTTACTCCAAATTGGGGATAATAAATCTAAATAGCCTTTATTTAATTTTAAAATTAATAAAATTGGATACGTAAGTATTTTGAATATAAAAATTACTATAATTTTTCTCATTTTAAATTTTATTTTTTTTTACAAAAGAGTCTGAAATAGATTGTAAAATAGTATTAATGTTATGACTATAATGCCATTCTGGGTAATGTGATTTAAATTTACTGACATCGCTAATCCACCAAATATGATCACCAATTCTATTTTGTTCTAAATACTTTATTTTCATTTTTCTACCTGTAAGTTTTTCGCAAATTTCTATTGCCTCTAACATAGAACAGTTTGAATGTGTTCCCCCACCAGCATTATAGACTTCGCCTTGTCTTGGATTTAAGTGAAAGTTCCAAAACATATTTACTAGATCATAACTATGTATATTATCTCTTACTTGTTTCCCTTTATGTCCGAAAATTGTATATTCATTACCATTTACTGCACATTTCATAAGATAAGATAAAAAACCATGTAGTTGTGTTCCTGAATGAGCTGGTCCAGTCAGACAACCACCTCGAAAACATACAGTATTCATGTTAAAATACTTTCCATATTCTTGGACCAAAATATCAGCTGCTACCTTTGAGGCGCCAAAAAGACTATGTTTTGTATTGTCGATACTCATAGTCTCATCAATTCCATTTAAATGATATTGATGTTCATTAGACAAGCTCCATCTCGTTTTTTCCTCAATAAGAGGTAAAAAATTTGGTGTGTCTCCATAAACCTTATTCGTAGATGTAAAAATGAATGTTGCATTTGGTGCATATTTTCTAGTTAATTCAAGCAAATTTAATGTTCCATTAGCATTTACAGTGAAATCTGTAAAAGGCTCCTGAGCAGCCCAATCGTGTGAGGGTTGCGCTGCAGTATGTATTATTATTGCAATATCAGAATTATGATCATTGAAAATATTTTCAAGTTTATCAATTTCACGAATGTCTACTGAATAATGAATATAATTTTTACATTCAACTTTTAGTTGATTTACGTTCCAATTAGTTGAGGCTTCTTTACCAAAGAAATAACTTCTTAAATCGTTATCTATTCCTATAATTTGATAGTCTTTACTGTGAAAAAAACGAACTGCTTCGGAACCAATAAGTCCACCAGAGCCTGTAATAATAGCTGTTTTCATATTTATTTTAATATTGATTTTAATAATTCTTGATTTTTGAAAAGCCACGAATAAACATCTTCAATTATTTCTGGAATTGTAATCGATGGCATCCATCCAGAGATAGAATTTATTTTTGAATTATCTGAAATATACAAAGGGATATCAGACAAATTAGTTTCAAATTTTTTTTCAACTGTTATTTTGTTTCCAGTGATATTTTCACATAAACTAGTCATTTCAAGTAGACTAATTGAATTTTTAAGACCCCCTCCAACATTATAAATATTTCCATTATATAAATTCAAGTCAGAAATTTGTATCATCAATAATTTAAACAAATCATTTACATGTAAAATATCTCTCACTTGTTTTCCCATTGAGCCATAACCATTATAAGATAATTTTCCATTAAATAAGTGCTGAGCAATCCATAAAACGATAAAACCTTGATCAACCTTGCCCATTTGCCATGGCCCAGTAAGTACTCCGCATCTATTGATAATTGATTTTAGACCATAAATATAATTATATTCGGTAATTAATAATTCTGAAGCTAATTTAGTTGATCCATATAATGAACGAAACCCATTTAATGTTAAATCTTCTGTTATACCTTCTTTTGAAACACCATTGATATTTTTTTCATCAATTTCAAACCTTGTTTTAGTCTCAAATAAAGAGATTTGATTCAAAACTTTAATTGGATAAACACGACTTGTTGATAAAAAAATAATTGCAGATCCGTGCTGTCTGCAGGTTTCAAGACAATTAATTGTTCCATTTAGATTTGTATCAAGTACATACATTGGTGAGGAGGTCAAACCTGCTTGAACTGATGGTTCAGCAGCACAATCAATTAATAAATCGAATTTATTAATTTGATCAAAATCGGATTTTATTCTAATATCACCGTGAAAAAAATTTACTCCATTTTGTTTTAGCCTTGAAATACTTAATTCAGAACCCCTTCTTTTTAGATTATCTAAAACAGAAATATGCAATTTTGGAAACTCTTTTTTGAATAGTATTGCTATTGATGAACCTACAAATCCAGCTCCACCAGTAATTAATATATGGTTCATATAATTATTTTAAATTAATAGATTTAGTTAGAAAAATTTTATTAGGTATAATTTTAATCATTTCATATAATTAAAATTGTCTTAATATAAAACTTGGTGGCCTACTTGGGGCATATTTGAAAGGCATATATTCAGGTACAATAGCAATTAATTCTTTTAATTTTGATTCTTCTTCAAATATTTTTTTTGAAAAAAATTCTATACAAGATTGTAAAATTTCGTCTTCAGAATTATCTATTACTTTTGCATTTTTTCTTTTGTATCCATATCCTAAACATAAATCTTGATGATTTAAAAACAAATTTTTCATACTGATAATTTCTTTCCCATCGATGGATATGTTTTTATATAAATTTATATCCCCTTTGAGAAATGAACAAAGTCTATATGGCCAACTATCAATTAATAAACAATTTTTCCCAGAACTATTTGCCAAAAGATATGGTCCAGATTGTTGACCAATAAAACTTTGACATTCTGTGATTAAAAAAATATTTAATAAATTTTTTGATATTTTTAAACTAGTGAAGTCATAAAAACCATCAATATGATTAAAAATAGAACTATCTGTATCACCAGTAGCAACAATATTATAACCTATGGATGTGATGTATTCAATGCTTTTTAAATAATTAACTTGATTTGTATCCCTAAATGAATTAGTAATATCATTTGCGTTAATACCTTTTGATCGTAATAACAAAGTTATAAATGGTTTGCTGAAAAAAAGGGGGTACTCATTAATTATTGTATTGATACATAGTTGTAAGTCGTCTTTAGGTAATCTTGGTTTTAAACCTATATTATTTTCAATTAAGCTGCCATACCCACTTAGATTAATATATGGTATTGTTTTGTCATTAAATTCATCTCCTGCAAGACATCTTGTTGGTAATTTAGACATTACACCATAAAATTTTGTAAAAGAATTGATTATTTGATAATCAATTTTAAAAATTGAAATTAAATTTATATAAGATTTAATTACTTTATATCTAATTGAAGAAGATATACTTATTGATTTAAAATTAATAATATACTTAAAATAAAAAACATCATAACTAGTCTCAAAGCAACTTGTTAAACTTAAATTAATATTTGAATGATAAATCAAAATTAAAGATAACTTTTCCGGATAAAATAATCTAGAAATACAATCTAATCCAACAATATTATGTCCAAATGAATGATGATAGAATGGAAATATTAATTTATTGTTCCATATAGATTTATTACAATATAGTAAATATGGTGTAAATAGTATAGCTTCTAAATAAATTGGAAAATTTATAAGAAAAGTGATAAAAATATAAATTATTTTTTTGGGAGTATATTTGAGAGTGATTCTAAAGATTTGCATATTTACTCAATATTGTATTTATATACCCACTAGTAGATCTACCGTGATCTCTATTTATATATTTTATTTCGATTTTTTTGTTTGATTCTGTAATGTGTTTGCCATTATAATCATCTCCTAGAAATCTGATATCAATATGTTCTTGCTCCATTATACTAATTAACTCCTCTTCACTAGAATATATAATAACTTTATCTATGTATTTGCAACTATTGAGAATCATTTCCCTTTCCTTTATTGAAAATATTGGAGTGTTTTTATTTAAATTTATTTCGGGGTTAAAAATAATTGCAGAATTAATTGCTACAATTAAATAATCGCAATATTCTTTGCATTCTTTTAACATTAAAACATGTCCAGCATGAAATAAGTCAAATACACCACATGTAAAACCAATTTTCAAGATTGTAATATTATTTTAAAATTAGATAATAAATAATGTTATAGTTACTTAATACAAACTGCCATAAGATACCATGACAATTCTGGAAATGAAGTTGAAACTACTTCATCAGTCATAGAAAATACAAAGACATTTGAAAAAGATTTACTTAATTTATCTTTGTAATCTTTATATTCGAACTCAAATGGATGGCTATCTTTTCTTCTTTGAGATGCGTATTTATTACTATTTTTATTCGGTGTACCTATTACTGCTACTCCACCTTTTTCTAATAAATTTGCATATTGCTTTATTACATTATCAATTTTGTCATAATCAAAATGTTCAATAACATCCATCGAACAGATGCCATCAAATTTTTCTATATAACTATCATCATAATCTAGTAAATTAAATGATTTGAATTCTATGTTACTTTTAGAATGTGTATCTCTACTATATTTTACCAAGTCTTCATCAATATCAACTGCAGTAAGTCTATTTTTTATTGAACTAGATAAAAATGCCGATCCAAATCCATGACCACAACCAATATCAATAATTTTATTTTTATCCTGTAAAATTTTTGAAGCAAATTTATATCTAGCTAAGATTATAAAAAAATCGAAAGGATTTTCTGAAAAATTATAACCTTGATGAATTGATAACATTTCTTTTACATTTCCATCTGTATCTCTAAAAAGTTTTTGATTATTCATATTTTTTATTTAAAATTAATATTTGATTTTTAAAAGTTATATATTATTTGTCAATAAGCGTATCTAGAATTATATGTAAAATTGTTTGATGAAAACATTCAACTATACCATAAGATTTTGAATTTAAATAAAAATTAATGTCACCTAATTTACTTAATGTATTATTTTTCTCAAAACCTGTTAAAGTTATAATTTTAATATTTTTATCTTTAGCATATAAAGTAGCATTAGTAATATTTTTAGATTCTCCAGAAGAACTTATTGCAATCAAAATATCATCATAATTTAAATGGATTGAAAGCCATTCCTTAATAGCATTTTCATACCCATAATCATTAGAAAAACATGTTATTAAAGCCGGGTCGGAAAAAGTAAAAGTTGGAATTCTTAGAATTTTTGCAAAATCTTCCATCATATGTGAACAAATTGAATTTGAACCACCATTTCCAATAAAGAATATTCTTTTATTTGTTTTATATTTGATCAAATCAACTGAAGTTATAATATTATCTAGTATTTGACTATCTTCAAAAAATAACTGAAACTCTTTTTTGTAATTATTTATCATAAATTTATTTTATTTTGATTACCTAAATATTGTGTTGCTAAATAACCTGCAGAATTTCCATGATTTCCTATTTCAATTGATTCAAGATTTAAATATGCTAGTAAACTTGCGATTGAAAAAAAAGCATCACCCGCGCCAACTGTATCCTTAATGTTTTGATTTGTTACTTGGCTTGAACAATAAATTGGATTGTCACCTTTCTTAAAAACAATACAGCCATTTTTTCCAAGCGTTATTGTACCTATTTGTGAATTTAATTTATTAGCAATTAACAAAATTTTCTTTTCATAATTATCATCTTTATTACTAAGAGCTAAATCTGCTTCTCTTTGATCAATACAAAAGTAGTCACATTTCGCAAATTTGGTAATTAGGTTGAAGCCAAAATTTGCACTATTGGTCTGAACCATTAAGCATGTGTATTTTTTTAAATTATTAATTCTTTTAATAATTATTTCACTTTCAAATAATCCATGTCCGAAATCTGCTATTAATATTAAATCGCAATTTTTTTCAATATCATCTATTTTATGGATTACATTTTTAATTTCTTCTTCATTATATTTAGACTTATTGTTTTCTATTACTTCTAACAATTTATTTGATTGAAAAGTATGGTCAACAAAGCGCTTTTTTAAAATTGTAGGGTTATCTGTACTTTTAATATATTCTAAATTAATATTTGAAGCAATGTTTTTAATTATAAAATTTTCGCTATCTAACTCTTTATTAATACCTAAACAAGTTAATAGTGTAATATTATTATTTAATTGCGAAATATGATTTGCAATAGCTAATACACCCCCACAATGATATTCACAATCTAATAGATTTGCTGTAATTGTTGGAGATTTAGAAGACTTGCCGATTGGTTCAATAAACTGATAAGCATCAATTATTGCATCACCTATGATACCAATTTTAATTTTTCTAATGTCTTCTTTTTGTATTGTAGTTAACATTTAATTTTATTTTAAATATTTAAACCAGGATTTTGTAGCCTCTTTTATTGAATCTGACTCCCAAATAGGTGCATCCTTCCAATAATCTATATGTAATAACATATTTTTAACTCCTTCTTCAAAAGGTATCTTAGGTAACCAATTTAATTCGTTCTGAATTTTATTAATATTAGCAAATGTTTTATCAGGTTCTCCTGGGCGTTTAGGAATATATATAACATCGCCATCTAATAATTCAACTAATTTATTTATTGAATAAGTATTACCACTCCCTACGTTATATATATTGCCGATTGAATTATTATTATTTAAACAGGTTGTAAAAGCGCTTACAACATCAGTAACATAAGTAAAATCTCTGCATTGTGTTCCATTTCCTATTACAGTAAATGGTTTGTTATTAATTTTTTGTGCAAGAAAAACACCAAATACAGCACCATATGTGCCATTAGTTCTACTTCTAGGACCATATACATTAAATAATCTTAGTGATGTTATTTCTAGATCATAATATTTTGAATAAGCAAAAGCATATTGCTCCCCAAGAAATTTCGTAAGTGCATATGGGTATTGACAATCAATTTTCTGATTTTCAGAAGTTGGATAAATATCAGGTAATCCATAACAAGAGCTAGATGCAGTGTACAAATATCTCTTGATTTTATTTTGTCGACAAAATTCTAGTGTTGAAATTGTACCTGACACGTTAGAATTGTGATATGTCATTGGATCTTCTATTGACGGTACAATATCTGCAAGAGCTGCTAAATGAAAAAAGGCATCAATTTTTATTGTAGAAATGTCTATATTATTAATACTATTGATGTCCTCGTTATAAAATGTAAAATTAGAGGAATTAAAAAAAGAATTCATATTTTTCATTTGTCCATTAGATAGATTATCTATGCCAATTACATAATGGCCATTATTTATTAATTCTTCACAAAGGTGACTTCCTATAAAACCAGCAGATCCAGTTACAATAATATTCATATATTTAATTTATTTAAAAGCAAATATCATAAGAGCTTAATTTACAAATAAAATCTTGTGATATATTTTTTGGTTTTTATACTATTATATATAATTTTCAGGTGGACCTTGGCTTTTTACCATTCCTTTTTCTAAAAAAAGTATCCTGTCACAATATTTTAAAGTTGATAACCTATGTGCAATTACAATCATCGTTACAGAGCCTTTAAGTCTTTTTATTTCTTCAACAATTAATTTTTCAGTTTCGCTATCTAAAGCACTTGTAGATTCATCTAAAATTAAAATACTTTTATTAAA
>Ga0114975_10001672_pt1 | contig 15615 bp, 17 predicted proteins | sample S_130626_EF_Meta_FD_87031 | JGI IMG/M metagenome (GOLD analysis project Ga0114975, IMG submission 87031) | Freshwater microbial communities from Lake Simoncouche, Canada to study carbon cycling - S_130626_EF_MetaG | ecosystem: Environmental > Aquatic > Freshwater > Lake | place: Lake...
GGTAAGGAGCCCATCAAGCTCCCACTCGAGGGTCCACCAGAAAATATGTTCAAGACACTCAAGAATTTGGGAATCAAGATCGGGGTAATGTCCGAGGCGATTGTCGTATGTCACTTTGTTCACGAGTGTTTCGGGAATATCCTCGAGGCGTCGGGTGTTAGATTGGAGCCCTAAAAATTCGTGTCTTGACGACGCATGGGGTGAGTTCGGGATAAGAAAGACAAACACAAATGGAGGAGCTCTACACGCTCTATGCCCGTATGCTCGAGTACGGACGGCACACCAACCCCGAACTTCAAGAGTTAGCTCAAAAGCTTTTTTTCAAGGGACATCAAGCGTCAAAGGCGTTTGCCCATGCTCGCGACGGACTTTCTCGTCAGGGTCACCGGTACACCGACGAGGAAAAGCTGGACCTGATGTGCCACGTGACCGATTTCCTGCTCGAGGGCAAGTATCCTGATTTCGACTACATTTCCGAGCACATGCTACGGACCCCAGATGCTCTCCAGCAACAGACGCAGAAACTGCTCGTGGAAGCAAAGTGGACTTGGGCGACGCTTATGGAGACCTACGATATCCGCCGCGAGGATGCTGAATTGCTGATTGCGCCGCAGCACAAAACTTTCGTGTAATGTCACCGCCTTAAACAAACAAACGTCTTAATAGTCAAGAAACTCAGATGGGCGAAGCCCTGCTGAATTTCATCCAGGAGTCGTGGAAATCTGACGGGTCCAGATTTCCAGGACCCCAACCCGTCTCGATTGAGCGTCGGCACTTTTCCCTCCTTAAGCGTCAGCCCTATTTTGTCTGTGAAAAAACCGATGGCGTGCGTCACTTGCTTGCGAGCACCGAGGAGGGGGTCTTTTTGGTAAATAGGGCGTTTGCTATTGAGCCTGTCAAAATTCGCATTCCCAAGGATACTTTACTCGATGGTGAACTCGTGAAAACCAAGGTGGGTAAGGTGCTCTTTGTGGTTCACGATGCCGTGCGAGTCAAGGGGGAAAACCTCACGAGCCAACCCCTGAATTATCGCCTGGATGCTGCGCGCAAGGTGATTAAGGGAATCATCAAGACGGCACAAGCTCCCTTTGAAATTCGGGTCAAGAATATGCACCTATGGGGGTCTGAACTATTGCCCGCTCTGGACACATATGAGTACGAGACTGACGGACTCGTTCTTACACCTATCAACGAGCCTATTCGCATGGGAACTCACGAGACTATGTTCAAGTGGAAACCCAAGGGGAGAATAACCATCGATTTCGAGTTGAGAAAAGGGTGCGAGTTGTGGGTGCAGGATCGTGGGAACCCTTATAAGGAGGCGGAGTTGCATCTGAGCAACCAGCGCCCAGATTTGCCTGACGGAACGATCGTGGAGTGTGGATACGGAGAATTGGGTTTTTTCGTAGAAAAGGTCCGGACTGACAAGACGCACGCAAATAACCGCCGCACCTATTTCAGGACTATGATCAATCTAAGAGAAGATATTCAAGTTGATGAGCTTACAGGCTTTTGATAGGTCGGTACCACGCTTGATAAAACTCCCCCCTCATGTTTAATATATCAGGAACTTCGTGAATCGTTTCATCGTCCTTAATATACCATTTGTCGTATCGTCTCACGAGTAAAGCATAGTGTCCTCCTTGCTTATGTCCCATATGTAGGATACACGCAAAGAGCTTGCGCCCCTCAAACTCAAAGGGAATTTCTACTGGGAATTTATAATCATACATCGAGAAGGAAAAGTTTGTAAACTTGGGCCACCGGGTCACCGTACTGGTCACCCGAGCCTCTTCATGGTCAGTCCCCCCTTCATCCTTGTAATTTTGGATCAAAATTGATTTTTGTTTGTCCTCAAGTAAATCACGGAGGCGACAGGGCTCTGAGACGTCGAGGATAAGTGTCGTGAATTGGTTAGTAATTGTGGAGGTACCCCCTTCCCATGAAGTCTCCTGGGACTCTTCCCCATTAAATAGATCTGTGATGAACTCTTTTCCGAGTGACTCTTCGAAAACATCTATGATCAAAAGGACCACCTCTTGGGCATCATGCTGTCGACCAGCATCGAAGCGTGGGAATCTAATCCTAAAAACTCCCAGGAGGTCGCTTGGGCTTACAGGTTTGGTTTCCCCCTTGACAAATAACTGTTTCACCACCTTCTGGTACTCCTTGGTAATGTCACAGGCACACCCTTCAAGATTTTCTTTAAAAAAGTGATTCGTCAAGGGTGGAACGTGTGCCAAACACTGAATCGCAGTATTGAAATAGCATGTATTTCCGAGATTCCAAAGACCTCTCATTTCAACTTGTATTAATTACGATTTTCCTCTCTATCAAGTTTTCGTGTCTTGTCATGTCTTAGAGACGAAAGTGTTAGAATTAGCAAATGCAAATGGCTCACCGTCTCTTTGACAAGTGGGAGAGCATCATCAATTCCCACAAGAACAAGGAGAATATCGAAATTGAGTTTAGATTTGGACGCAAGTCACAGAAGAATTTCGACACGAATGTCGGGCAGGAGACGTTCAAGAAGCTGCTTATCAGTCTAAATGGCTACACAGGTTGGGAGACGACCAAGCATACGAGCGCTACTGTATATTATTTTGACGGAGGGAAGCGGCTGACGGTTGACGATGAATCTGAAGAGCATGTGGGATGCATCAAGCAGAGGGTCAAGGTGGATGACTTTGTGCTGGAGGGTCACCCTTTTGATATCAGGCTCGGAATTTCAACTGAAAAGCCCTTTGAGTATGACGGTGAGGAGACGAGTAATAAGCAAAAGACCAAGGAGCGTTGGTCTTTTGTTCGCAAGAATCTCTCTATTGACCTGAGCATGATCAAGGGGGACCCAGAGGACAAGGACTGCGACGAGGATACAAGCTATCAGGTGGAGATGGAGATTGTAGAGCCGGGAAAGATCCAGTCAAGGGATGAGCTATTCAAGCTCTTGTACAAGGTTTTTGACCTATTGAAATGCATCTAAACCTTCTTCTTGCGTATCGTCTTGCGTGTCTTTTTTGCTGCAACGTTCTTGTCCCACATATTCTTGAGTCTCTGTATTTCTTTAGCGCCCACATTCTTCCCCTTGAGCGCGGAGCGAATTTCACTCCACGTCCAATTGCCACTCGAATTCACACCATGTCTCTCCAACTGATTTGAGAAATTCACAGGGATATTATAGACGTTATAGACTCTCTGGTTGATTGGCGCGCGGGGCTTTTTAGCGTTCTTTATGCCCCTGAATTCCTTGACATTTTTAAGGAATTGCTTGTATGCCTTGTTCACATTCGCCTTGAGTGGGTTCCCGCGAGTTCCCGAAGGCAGTTCCCGGTACTTGACCATAAACAAACCCTCGTTCCCATTCTGGTATGAGTTGCCCAGATTCTGCTGGAGTCTAATTGCATATTCCAATTCCTTCCCAAAATTCTTGTTCAATGAGTTTGAGTTTGAGTTTGACGGGGAGGGTGCAGGTCGGGCGCGAGGCGCGGGTGGGACCACCATCACAACGGGCGCCTTTCCTTTCGTCTTGTTCTGAATCATAGCCGCAATGTTGCGTTTACCGCTTGTGTTCGATGCGCCTGCGATGCCCAGGTTACGCGCAATGGCTAAGAGTTCTGGCTGCGTCAGGCGGGTCCACTCGCGTCCGTTAATCTTTAAAACTCCTGCGTTAACACTCAAGTTGTGTTTGGGTCCGTTGGTTGCAGTGACGACATTGCTTCCTATGCTGAAAATCTTACGGACAGCTGCCGGAATATTCTTTCCAGCCTCTGTGTATTTCTTGATGACCGTCTTGCGCCCAGCCGCAACTCCGGCGGGTATCGCTGCCCAGTAAGGCTGTTTGCCAGGTCCAGGTCTCACGTAAAAGCCAGGCTTTTCGGCGTTCCAGCTTGGGGCGCGTCTGTTTGCCGTATTTGCATACTTTTTCTTGTTTTCAACTGGCGCTGCGTTATTCAAGGGGTACCCTGCATTTCTGAATATTTTCAGGGTATGCGCCGGGATAGGCTTTCTTACCTTTTCGAAAGCCTTTTTAACCTTTGTGTAAACAGATTTAAGGTTGGCGTTACCCACCTTAACAGTGGGTCCGTGTGCGAGTTTCCTGAAATAGGCATGTGGATAAAGGCGAGGCTGATTGTTTGGACCTGGGCGAATATAATACGCGTTTGGAATTGGATTCACAAGTTTGTTCCATGTACCTGCAGATGGGTACCGGCGAGCAAGGCGCTCTCTGTTAGACTCACCACCCTTAGTCACGGTATTACCAAAAACAGCATTTGAAGATCCTGGAGTTGTGAAAAACTTTTTGAAAAATTCTTTAGGAACCTCGAGATCCTCAGGATTCCTAAGTCCAGTGAATAGGACCGTTCCATTCTCGAAAACTGTGTACGTGAATTTTGGTTTCTTGAATTTGAGGACGAGAGACTTGAGTGTTTTGCGTGGAGCTTTAGTCCTCTTTTTGACTTCCTCCTCTTCCTCCTCATTCTCTACGAGTGCCTCCACCTTCCCGGAACGCAGGGATGGCTTTTCAGCGAGGGACGACGAGCCTTCAAGCAACTTGGCAAGAACATCGAGGTTAATCTTTTTATTCACCTTGAATGTTCCATTAAGGTACTTTATTTGGTAGGGTTTGTTGCGATTTTCCGATGTAATCCATCCGTTCAAATAACACTTGTGAAGCGCCACGTAAATCTCTTCGAAATTTCCAGATCCGCTGATTGAAATTTCCTTGGTTGTCATGCGTAGCGTAAGTTTTCCCCGCTTTGCAAACACGTAATTTATCTGAATAGGGTTCCCTATCCACTTGCTCTCATGATACCGAATCTGTGGGTTCGAACCCTTTGCTATCACATGGTACCCATACACTTCCTTGAAACCGACTGGTGCGTGTGTGAATATCCTGGGGATATCCACCTGTGCGTCGACAGAGGTCATAAACGAAGTGATTTTAGACTTGGAAAGGCGAATAGAAGATGCGGTTGCAACAGTTGGAAGCTCCATCCCTCGGAGTGCTGCATTCACGTTGGCTTCTGTGACGGGACCTTCAGGCTCGTATAAAAACCCAAATTGTTCAGCCTTTTTAGCGCGCTCATTTCTGTTCCGGCGCTCTTTTTCAAGCCGGCTAAGCACATTCGCCCGCAGGGCTGATAAAGCTCGTGCCTCTGCAGCCGTATTTCGAGTTTTGATCCCTGAATTTTCTGTAAAAACGCGCTTCGAGCGAAAGATACGTTGTATCTTTCTCGCGGCGGCGGATGCATTCATTCTCTTATTTTACTACATTTTAATTTTCGGTAGCCGCCAGGTCGATACCGAAGATGAATGGCTGAAGAGCGTACGTGGTCCCGTTGTAGATACGAGACTCTGTCTTGACCTCGAGCTCGCGCGAACTGAACGGTCCTGCGTAAATATCCTGGTTGAACTTGGGCTTTTCGCCGAGTGCATTCTGACTGCAGTGCTGCTGGTAGTGCAGAATGAAAACCTTTTGCGGTACAAACAAGTCCGGTCCGAACCGAACCTTTTCGGATGCCAGGAAGTGCTGGAGCGAGTTGGTGACTGACGCCACCTGACTCTGGATAGCCTTGAAGTACTTGGGAAGGACATTCCATATATCCTTGTCACTATACTTGCTTGCATAGTCTAGATACGCCCGCAGACACTTGCACAGAATCGTGGGAATTTCCACCTCGAGTTTCTTTTCGAGATGTGGATCAGAATCATTGTCTGCAATCTGACGCCCAAAGTTGATTGTCACCAAACGACGCAAGATGGACCCTGAATTGTCCTTCCAGTTTGGAACCTCATTTCCGCCGAGAATACCGGGCGTCTTCCACTGAAACGTCAGAGCCGTGTCAAACTTGCGTGCGATACTCACATCCTCACCGGACACGAGTGACTGGAACTCCGCCTGTTCGAGTTGAAGATCACCCTTGACCTCAGGGCTAATAAACATGAAACCGTTATAAATGCTCGAAAGCCCAAACTTCTTTTCGATATTGTTCGAAAGCACCGAAACATCTTCCGTCTCGTAAAACTTGCGACACACCTTGGTGATGAGCGTAGACTTGCCCGACCGGGCGATACCCTTGAGGAAAGGAATCACCTGCCAGCCGTCAATCTCATTCACGTCGAAACACAGACGCCCCATGAACACATAGACCCACTTTGAAACCTCCGGGTCAAGCTTCTGATAATCGAGCACACGCTGCATGTTAGGCGTGGGAATGTCCCACCAATCTTGCAACTCGTCGTACGGATTGAAGGGGGCATCAAAGTACTTGCAACTTACGATGGTTGGATCAAGCTCGTGAAATTCGTGAGAATTATAGTCATAAAACTTAATCTTGTACTTTTCGCCGTCCCAATCCTTGCCGATCAGGAGACCGTTCTGGAACGACCAAACGTGCCGATCTTTCTTAATCTCTGGAAACTGAAAGTCCTTGCAGTTAGTCATGTGCTTGACCACGTCAGACACAAGATTTCCACGGCTCGTGAGGTTTTTCCACATCTCGGGCTCATCCTCCTTTTGCGTGACATCGTACACGTAGTCCTTGATGTCCTTGACGATACGCCACGCACGCGTGTTGCGAATCTGGATGCAACACTGACCTTTGTAACGACGATACCCTTCGTCGTACGCACGATGGAGCAGGTACAACAGAAGCTTTTGGTACGGGCTCATGTCCTCGTCATCCTTCAAGCTCATGTCGGTATTGTCTATCGCGAGAGTCGGGTTATTGACTCGGTTGTGTCGACGCTCCCAGATGCGGTACTGCTCAAACATCTCCTTGCGATCCACGATGAGTCGCCGAACTCGAAATTCAAGAGTAAATTCGTCTCCATTAATGTCTTTGCTCGCCGTCTTGTTTGCTCCAAGAGACTCTATGCGAGTCAAAAGGGTCCGACAGCTGTTGATAAATCTATCCTTGCGAATTTTGATATGTTCCTGATCATAATTTATGGGGTACTGGTCCTGGTCCCTCTCCTGAGTCTCTGGGAAAAGGACAAACGCCCACATCTTTTCAGATGCAAGCGTATTTCCGCGAATATCAAAACCGGCATCCTTTTCTGCTTTTGAAATACAAGTTTCAAGCTCGTCGACTGTCCAAGTGTTAATTTCGTTTGTCTGATTTGCAATTCGAATCTCTTCTTCATGTTCGGGTGTTACATCTTTTTGAATTGTGTGGACACGCCGACTTGCCATTATTGAAATCACGCGAGACTTTTTTAAGGCTCCATAGGCTCTTAGACAACTAGAACCGAAATTGTCGAGAGTCGCTTCGCGACTGGTTTTTAGGCGGGAGCCTCAATTCCAGTTGGTGTCACAGGAACCATCTTGTTTAGAGCTGCTACAATCTTGACCAAAAGTTTGTTGTGCATCTCGAGCTGGAGGGCAATCTTCTCGGTCGCATCCTTGGTTCCTGCCAGAATTGTTGCAATTGTCTCGCCATCCTCGGTGGCGAGCAGGCTCGCGAGCGCCTCAAGCATGTCTGGACCATCCTCAAAGTCCTCCTCGTCGAACTCATCCTCCTCGTCCTCTGGGGGTGGTGGCACTGGGGTCTTTGGGGGCAGTGGGCGACGCTGAGACATTTGTACTAATGATGTAGAAAATAGGTCTCAATTAAAATCGCGAGTAATACTAAAATGCCTGGTGGAGCTTTGCTTCAACTCGTCGCTTACGGTGCTCAGGATGTGTATCTGACTGGCAAGCCAACAGTCACTTTTTTCCAGTCGGTGTACAAGCGCCATACCAACTTCGCAATTGAGGCAATTCCCCAGACTCTGGCTGGACAGCCTAACCCCGGTGGTCTCGTCTCCGTGACGCTGGCACGCACCGGTGACCTGATTGGCGACATGTGGGTCGTGCTCCAGCCTACGACCACCTCTTCAGCTCAGCTGACATCAAACAATTCCGTCGCTGATATGTGCTGGGTTGCCGAGCGTGCTTTCAACTCTATCGAACTCTTTATCGGTGGTCAGTCGATTGACAAGCACTACCAGCTGTGGTTCCGCCTGTACGCAGAGTGCTTCCTGGATGATTCAAAGAAGTGTAATTACGGAAAGCTCACTTCCCTGCCCGTGCCCAACAACGTGAACCAGACGTCGACCGGCTATGTCTACCTGCCTTTGATGTTCTTCTTCAACCGCAACCCCGGTCTGTACCTGCCACTGATTGCACTGCAATACCACGAGGTCCGTATTGATTTCACAATTAGCGCCAATTATGCCAATTACTTCGGCACTAACCCACCAACCGTATGGGCAAACTACATGTACCTGGAGAAGGAGGAGCGTGACAAGTTTGCCACCAAGAACCAGGAGTACCTGATCGAGCAGGTCCAGTACGTGAACGGCGACCCCGTCGGAACGTCGACCGAAAACACACCAAGTGTCATTCGCATGCAGTACAATCACCCAGTCAAGGAACTCATCTGGGTTTATCAGAACTCGGCGCCAAACTCAAACCCCAACGCCATGTGGAATTTCTCATCAAACGTCGCAAACGTGAATGTAACTATTGACACCAACAAGCTGGCTCAGTCCGGATCCCTGTGCCAGCCCCACAACACAGGCTGCCCAAATCTGTTTATTCCATCAGTTCTTTCATCGCCACTTTATTCGACCGCAGCAGGCTCCGTTGCTCAGTACGGCACTATTTATGCCCAGTCCAACGTGCTTGTGGGAAACGTTCTGTGGGTCGAGGCTGGTCTGCCTCAGTACGGCACTGCCAACGTCACGTACGGTCAGGAGGTGGGTCCTTTGCACAAGTTCAAGCTGATTCTGAACGGCACCGATCGTGCTGCCGAGCAGTTTGGAAAATGGTACAATCAGTACCAGCCTTACCAGTACCACACCGGTCACCCCTATCCAGGTATCTACGTATACTCATTTGCCCTCAAGCCTGAGGAGCTTCAGCCAAGTGGCGCTTGCAATTTCAGCCGCATCGACATGGCGCAAGTGGCGGTCAGTCTCAAGACGGGAATGCCCACCGGTCTGGTTCAGCAAATGTTTGCCGTCAATTACAACATCCTGAGAATTGCATCTGGAATGGGTGGTCTCGCTTTTGCAAATTAAATTGGTCTAATTTTTTTTCTTGTGATATAGTACAAAATGGCCGGTGGACTTATGCAGCTCGTTGCTTACGGTGCTCAGGATGTGTATCTGACTGGTCAGCCCGTGGTGACCTTTTTCCAGGCTGTGTACAAGCGCCACACCAACTTTGCTATGGAGAACATCCAGCAGACGGTGAACGGCACCCCCTCCAACTCTGGTCGTGTGTCCGTGACCATCGCCCGCAACGGCGATCTGGTCGGCAACATGTACGTTCGTCTGCAGCCCACGCAGCTGAACACCTCTAACCTGACCTCCACCAACGCCAACATCGACATGTGCTGGGTGGCTGAGCGTGCCATCGCCGCCGTTGAGCTGACCATCGGTGGTCAGCGCATCGACAAGCACTACCAGACCTGGTTCCGCCTGTACGCCGAGACCTTCCTGGGTGAGAGCGACAAGATCAACTACGGCAAGATGGCATCCAGCCCCGTCCCTACCGCTGATGCCACCAACGTGAACAGCGTGTACCTGCCCCTGCTGTTCTTCTTCAACCGCAACCCCGGTCTGTACCTGCCACTGATTGCCCTGCAGTACCACGAGGTCCGTCTGGATTTCGACCTGACCCCCTACTTCACCCTGTACTTCGGCTCTTCCGCCCAGGTGTTCGAGGTGTGGGCCAACTACGTGTACCTGGACACTGAGGAGCGTCGCCGCTTCGCCCAGAAGGGTCACGAGTACCTGATCGAGCAGGTGCAGCACACCGGTGGTGACTCCATCACCGCCAGCGGCAACCCAGGCGCCCAGACCGTCCGTCTGTCCTTCAACCACCCAGTGAAGGAGCTGATCTGGTGCTACCAGAACACCGTCGCCACTGCCTACAACAGCATGTGGAACTTCTCCACCTCTTGCGCCAACGTGAACGTGACCTGCGCATCCAGCCCCCTGTACACCCCAGGTGTGCTGCCCCACGCAGCTGCTTGCCCACGCCTGTTCTCCAACATCCTGGCAAACGGCACGACCGCTCTGACCGCCGCCCAGTACACCTCCAACCTGTACTGGATCGAGGAGGGTTCTTCCAACGTGACTGCCGGCGCTACTGCCACCGGCATCTCCGCTGTGGAGGTGGGTCCCCTGTACAACTTCAAGCTGGTGCTGAACGGTCAGGACCGCTTCAAGGAGCAGACCGGCAAGTACTTCAACCAGTACCAGCCATTCGTGTACCACACCGGCACCCCATACCCCGGCATCTACTGCTACAGCTTCGCTCTGCAGCCCGAGGAGCACCAGCCAACCGGCACCTGCAACTTCTCTCGTATTGATAACGCCCAGGTGGCTATCAACATGAAGAGCAACTACACCACCCCTCTGCAGAAGATGTTCGCCATCAACTACAACATCCTGCGCATCCAGTCTGGCATGGGTGGCCTTGCCTTCTCCAACTAAACGGCTAAAATACTACTTAGTATTTTTCACCCAGCAATTTTATATTAAAATTAAAAATAGCCCGACAGGGCGGACTTCGGTCCCAAGGACGCCGTTCGCGTCCCTGAGATTGAAATTTAAAGAATGAAAAAAGTAGATGGTGACTATAGTCACAAGCCACTGGAAGGAGGATTTGACATGGCTCAAGAATTCAGAGTTTCCAGTGGTTCTCATAGATAAGGAGGGTGCAGACCCAACGTGCTTTGAACCATCATACGTCATCCCGAATAAAGGGCTCGAGGCTTCAGTATATCTTAAATTCATTATAGAGAGATACAACGATTTGCCAGACCATGTAGCCTTTATTCACGGTCATGAAACAGCTCACCATCAAAAGCACTCCCGTCCCCTTTTAGAACTCATTCGAAATGCAAACACAAAAAAATATGATTTCATATCTTTGAACCATTGGTACAGAGACTATGTATTTCACGATGAACCGGTATATAATGTGTATTTCACACAGTGGTGGGACGTATATACAATCCCGTATAAGAAGCCACCAGTACCGGGAATGATGTGTTTCATGTTCTCAAATATACCCGTTGGAGCTCAATTCATAGTTTCCAAGGAGAGAATACTCGCCAATCCTCTTGAATTATATAAAAAATGGTACAACCTCCTCATGACTCGTGATAACCCAAAGGAAGCTGTATTTCTCGAGCACATGTGGTATCTTATTTTTGGTCAGCGTATTTATTACCAAGTACCAGACGATTTGTTTTTATTACCCACGGAGCCATATGTTCACTGGTCGAGTAGAAATTAAGTCTGCATACTTAATAAGAATGGCAGGCGGTATCTTTCCAGGTCGCCCCTTTCGTTTTAACATAAAGTGCATTATCTTCACAGCAGTGTTAGCCGCCGGATACTGGTACTTGCCCCACAAGAATCCATGGGTTCTTGCGTTTTTAATTTGGTTCCCATATATTGCGCTCGCATGGTATGATTATACCTATGATTGCAAGGATAAACTGCAGCCAACCATAGTCCCATTCGGGCGGTATTTCTGGCTACCTTTCAAACCCCGGGGTTACAAAGAAGAATTTAACCAGCTTCCTCCAGACAAAATTGAAGCTATGAACAAACTCGATCATATTGTGGGGTGGTCGATATTGGCTGTATTTTTGGTTGCTTATTTAAAGTTTAAATATGTAAAATAAAGTATGAAGGTTAAAAATATCATAATTGGGGCAGGACCTGCAGGTATTCAAATGGCAGACCTTCTCAGGGATGAAGAGTATCTCATTCTTGAAAAGGCGGATGTTCCGTGTAGTTTTTTTCACAAGTTTCCACGACACCGAAAGTTTATATCATTTAACAAGGGTGAAAATCTTAGGAATGACTGGAACTCTTTTTTGGGTGGACACCTCTCGTTTCGAAAATATTCTGAAGAGATGTATCCCCATGTAGATGATTATCTAAGGTACGTAAATGATTTTATAAAACTTCGTGAAATTAAAATTAGATGCAATTTTGAAGTAAAATTCATTGAAAAGAAGGAGGACCTATTTTATATAAATGATGGTGAGTACATATGTGAACGAGTTTTTTTCGGGATTGGTATCGTACATAAGCAACCTATACTTCCTATTTCACCTAAAACATCTCATCTGAAAATTTTCACGTATGCCAATATGCCACTGGAAAAGGATATATACCGAGACAAAAATATTATGATAATAGGTTCCGGGAATGCTGCATTTGAAACTATAAAATGGATGGAACCTTTTACAAACAAAATTAAAGTTATGGGAGGATCATGGAAAAAAGCGTGGCAGACTCATTATCCCGGGCATCTCCGAAGTGTTAATTTTCAGTCGATTGATAGTTTTTTTCTTAAACAATCACTGCTTATTCATTGGGATACAGATGCAAATAGAATTTGCGATCGTATACTTGACGCGAGTGAATATGACATTGTAATTTTTTGCCATGGATTTAAATTTGATTCAAAATTAGTAAAAAACTTGGTGGATGTAGATATTTTTCCGATTCTTACACCCAATTTTGAAAGTACTAAATGCAAAAACTTATTTTTCATAGGATCAAATTCACAACAACATGATTATAAAAAGGGTACATCTGCATTTATCCATGGATTCAGATATAATTGCCAGTACATTTCAAGATTTCTTAAAAAAGAGTTGAACTTTAAAACTTTAACGAGCCGAGGATATCTCGTTCATCATATAATTCGTGATATCAATACAAGTTCAGCTCTTTTACATAGATTTGAATATTTTTGTATACTCATAGGGTTTACAAGTACAGGTTACGAATATATAAGTGAAATACCCTTATCATCCGCGCCAGGACATGTGAAAAAAGACTGGAAGACATATGCAACTATACGATTTGGTTACAATACAGATATAAAGTACAAAGATACTTTCATTCCAACAAATCCTGCATTTCTTCCGAAGGATGCACATTTGAGTGAGTTTATACATGTTATAATACAAACACGCGAAGGAACCATAATGCGTTTACCTGAAAATCCTTTCCTTGAATTTTATTCTGAAAACTATCATGTAAAACCTCTAAATTTGTATTTAGATGTTATTGAAGGATTAAAAACACCACAAGAAGTGAATGAAATAATAAATAAAATTTCTACAGGTGGGAAAAAAATGACTGAATTTTTAATATCTTGAAACTAATTTCCAAGTCCCGCTAAGTGCCGAAAATTCTTCCTCGATGACATATGAACAAAAGTCTGGGTTGAAGCCTGGACTGCAACAAAAGACATCCATGTAGATTCTGTTGTGTTCGGGATACGTGTGAGCGCTAAAGTGACTCTCTGAAAGTACTAGAACTCCCGTTGCGCCATGGGGCTCAAATTGGTGAAAAGCTCGGGACACGACCGTGAACCCGCACCTTTCAGCGATTCGAAACATAATTCGTTCGAGATGGTATGCTCGAGACACCCAAACGCCATCAATGTGTCCGATGAGATGCTTCATAGTTATTCAACTACTTTTGCTTTTAATACTGTTGGGACATGCTCTTCCACCCAGAAACCATCAAAAATACGAAAGCAATCAGGAATATCAAACCAAAATAGTTTTGATACTGGGTCTTCATGTTGGTGCGAGCCTGAGCAAAATTGGTAATTGCCAGAGCGGCTGTCAGCATGAGAAGGAGAATCAAAAAACCCGTGTCAACTGCTGACATTTATAATATAAATATATAAAAATGGAGGGTCTGACGGGTCCTGCACTCGTCAAGGCGGTCTCTGCCTCGATGCCTGGTTCAAATGTATCGAGTATCCTTGACAGAACAAATGACATACTTAATGATCGTGTATTCAAGACCCTTAAGTATGAAACATATGACACAGTGCTTCACCTGATTGAATACCTTTTAACATATGACCTGACTGAGGAGAATATGTTCAAGATTTTGTGTATGGTTGTCGACGACATGTTCTTCCCTGAAGACCTGAGAAGAGACGTTTTAAAATTCACCCACTCTGAAATGTTGAATTCTGTTTCAAAATTCCTAAAAAAGAAACCCAAGGTGTCTTGGTTCAAGAGGGTACTATGCTGTTCCAGTAAAATGTAAGGAAAACACCCATGACAACGAGGGTCAACGAGTTGACGACGGCGACCGAGTTCTTACGGGTCGAACCCTCCAGCATGGGCTGGACACCCATGACAATCAGCAACATGGCTATCACGATGAGGATGGAATCTCCCAACATTTATTAGTTAAGGATATTTTTTTTAAATATTCATATGGAATTCGCATACATTGATCCAACACATGCCTTATTGGGACTTACTCGGGGAAATTTTTCATCAATTTTTAATGAAATTATTCCAGAAACATCTGTCGTCCCCGAGCCATGCGAACTCGACGAGTCCTGGAAAAACTTTGAAAAGGATCTTTGTAATTTTAAACTAAAATTCAAAATTACTTCAAGTGAACTAACTCAAAAACTTGCTGAATTACGTGATACGGCGAAAAGTACACAAATTTCGAAATTGATTGTTGAAAATGTGGAATCAGAAGACTTAAAGGCACAACTCGTGTCTGTAGTAGACAACTACGAGTCCGAAAAGGGTCTGCATGCCCTGACTCAACAATGCGGGAAACTCAAGGGGCAGGTTGAAGCGATGCGTCAGGTACTGGAGGATACAAACGCTGAAAGGTACGCCCATTTCACGTGTTTTATATGCATGGAACGTAATATTGAGTTGTTTATTGATCCGTGTGGTCACGTCGTGTGCGAGTACTGCTGGTCGCAAACCCGGGACAAGCGCAAGTGTCCCGGGTGTCGCACGTTGGTGATTGGTGCAGGTGTGAAGAAAATTTTCACTATTTGATGCTCTCATAGCACAGTGGTAGTGCGTTTGTTTAGTAGCGAGGAAACTTGTTTCCTAGTCGCCAATCAGCAAAAGGTCCTGAGTTCAAACCTCAGTGAGGGCAGCATTCATAGTCTAACGGTTATGATAAAACCCTTCCAAGGTTTAGACCCGGGTTCGACTCCCGGTGAATGCAGCGGTTTCATAGTATAATGGTTAGTACATAGGACTCTGAGGGTTGAGAATCTTCGTTCTCAACGCGAGGGGACCATCCTGAAATGGGAGTTCGATCCTCCCTGGAACCTCTTGTCTGACCTTAGCTCAATTGGTAGAGCGAAGGACTGTAGTTGTTAGTAATTATCCTTAGGTCGCTGGTTCGATTCCGGCAGGTCAGACTGACCCGAGTAAGTCATAAAACTGCTCCGTGCTCCTGTAACTCAGTTGGTAGAGTGTGAGGCTGTTAGGAAAGGTGCTTGTACCTTGACGCATGGGACCTCAAAGTCGCAGGTTCGAAACCTGCCGGGAGCGATTTTTTCAAGTGCAACACATTTGAAAAGATCGCGTGTAATTATAAATGTTTAAGATAGTGAAAATATTTTTCACTCGCCCTAAAAAAAAGAGCCTCAGTCCTGCGACTAAACGAAATGCTAATATAGAGAGAAAGTTCAAACGTTATTTGAAGAATGGTTATTCTATACCTCAGGCGCGTTACTGGTCACGGTTATAAAACTTAATAAACTTAAATGGCGGTTCGACTCGTAGATTCCATGCCACGTTA
>Ga0114975_10001674_pt1 | contig 15608 bp, 12 predicted proteins | sample S_130626_EF_Meta_FD_87031 | JGI IMG/M metagenome (GOLD analysis project Ga0114975, IMG submission 87031) | Freshwater microbial communities from Lake Simoncouche, Canada to study carbon cycling - S_130626_EF_MetaG | ecosystem: Environmental > Aquatic > Freshwater > Lake | place: Lake...
TGCTGTTGCTAAAGCATTAGCAGAGAAAAATTTTGGATCTTGGGCTAAAGGAAATGTGCCTAATTTAAGCTATCCAAAACCTGCAAAGCCAGCTCAAACTTATATTGCAATTGTGGATCGTCCTGCTTCTGTACAAAGTGTAGTAGCTGTTGCTACTACGGTTGATTTAGCACAAGGAACACCTGATGTAATACCCGCTAATGTAATGAACAATATTTTAGGTGGAGGTTTTTCAGGTCGTTTGTTTGCTAACCTAAGAGAAAAGCATGGCTTTACTTATGGTGCTTATTCTTCACTAAACCCGAATAGACAAGTGGGTATTTTCTCGGCAGAAGCTGCAGTTAGAAATGAAAAAACAGATAGTTCAGTTCAAGAATTATTAAGAGAAATAAATATTATTAGAAATGAGAAAGTAGGGGATGTAGAGCTTTCAAGAATGAAAAATTATTTATCGGGTCAATTCGCACGCTCTTTAGAAAATCCTGCAACTATTGCTGGTTTCGCATATAATATTGCGCGTTATAAAATGCCAGCCGATTATTATCAAAAGTATTTAACCAATTTAGCTGCTGTTAATGTGCAACAAGTGCAGGATGTAGCGAAAGCTTTACTTAATCCTGGTCAAATGCATATTGTAATTGTAGGTAATGCAAAACAAATTGCAAAAGGTTTAGAAAAGTACGGTCCTGTTAAATATTTTGATTTAGAAGGAAATGAAGTAGCTGCTCCTGTTGAAGCTAAAGCAGATGCTTCTTTAACGCCCGATGTATTATTGCAAAAAGTAGTTTCAGCGGTGGGTGGCTCTGATGCCATTGCTGCTATTAAAGACATTCAATTAAAAGGTTCAGCTTCCTTAATGGGACAAACCTTAGAAATGTCACAAACTATCATTACGCCTGGAAACGCTGTAACAAAAATGTCAATGGGTGGAATGGCAGTCATGAAACAGTCAGTTGTTGATGGTAAATATTCAGTAAGTCAACAAGGAATGGAAGCGCCAATTACGGACGATGTAAAAGAAGGGTTAGACGAAAGCGCCTTATTAATTCCTGAATTAAGTTATTTAGCTAAGGGGTATAAATTGAAAATCGTAGGTGCTGAAAAAATTGACGGCAAAGATGCTATTGATTTAGAATTGACAACGCCTTCAGGTAAAGTGTCACATCGTTTTTATGATGCTAAAACCTATTTATTAATAAAGACTGCTAAGTCACAAGAAGTTCCAGGTAGAGGAGTTGTGACGCAACAAGAATTTTACAATGGATATAAAACAGTTAATGGGGTTCAATTACCAACTGAACAATTAATTGATATGGGACAGCTTAAAATCAATGTGAAATATACGGATATTAAAGCTAACCAAGGATTGAAAACAACTGACTTGAAATAGTAACACTATTTGAGCTAGTTGATTTTGTAATCAATACATATAAGAAAAGGCGCATCATTGATGCGCCTTTTCTTATGCTTAGCAATTAAGGATTAGTTAATTGCTGAATAAATGTTTTTGTTTTCTAAAATCTAATACCATAGCCGATATTAAACATTAACCTATTACCATTAATTGCAGCGTAGGTATTAGGTTTATCATTTAAGCGGTATGGAAAAATCGCATCCTTGCTAGATGTAGACACAATAGTTAAATCAATAAAATGTTTATTGGTTCTATAACCAATACCTCCACTTAAATTAAATATCGATGCTTTGATGTTTTCATCCTTATAAGGCGATCCATAATAAGCAACACCTGCTCTAGCCATCCAGTTATTATTAAGCTTTAATTCAGATCCAACTTTAATATTAACATTGTTTTTATAAGCTGCTTTAATAGTGGTATTTACATTATTATAGTAATCAGTACTTGCTTGATCATAGGTGTTTGCATAAAAACGAGTGCCAGCATAATTTACAAATTCTAAATCGGCACTAACAAAACCTAATGGTTGCGTTGGCTTGCTTGGTTGCGCAAAAAAGTAACTACCACTAAAGTTAAGCTTAGTAGGAGTTGCAATGGTGTATTCTCTTAAACCTGGGAAGCCTTCATTTAATTCACTTGAATACACTGTTTGTAAGCCTGCATATGATTCGGTATTCGTTGTCATATCGGCACTGATTTGATCCCTAAAAGAAATTAATTGAGGTGTTTGTAATGAAAAACCAACTCTTAGGTATGATTCCGGCTTATATATGATACCCAATTTGGCACCAATACCCCATCCTCTTGAACTAAAATTTTCATTCACTGTAAAGCCACCAAAATAGTTGTTCGCGTTATTAGTGATATCTGTTTCGGAATAAGTAGTTGATCGATTGAAGTTGATCATAGGCATGACAAAACTTGCACCTAAGTATAATTTGTCCTCCATATTTCCGCCCCATCCAAATGCTAATTCATTATAACCACCAGTTGTTTCAGATTTATAAGATTGGTTAACGCCCGTTGAAATAGGCACCAAGCTTTGATATCCTGTAACATTTCCTTTTTTATCTGCAGTTGTGTCAACCAAATAAGTTCTAAAAGCTAGTGAGCTTCCGAATATATAATTGTTTAATGCAGATAGGGTGTCGGCATTATCATTTACTAATTCTTCTAAATATTTTTCAGAATAGCTACTGAAATTATTTTTCCCACTAAAACTAATGCGATTATTGTAATCAGCTATTTGTGTATAGGTAATAGAGAAAGCGGAACTAGTCCAATTGTTTTTTCTTTTTCCATCAGCAAATACAGCGCCAATTGTCCCAAAGTTAAATTTGTGTGCGTTAGAACTACTTTGTTTATCTAAATAGTTTAAATTATTTGAATTGAAGGCAAATTTAGGTGTCAGTAATAGCTCACCTGACTTATAAAAACCAAGCCCAGCTGGGTTGATATGGTTTGAGGAAAGGTCGCCGCCTAATGAACCCATTGCACCACCTAATGCGTTGCTTCTTGCTGTTCCGTTTGGTGCAAACCATGATAATCTTAATCCATCCTCAGGGTCTTGTGCAAACATATTCAAACTTGATCCTAATAAGATCATTAATAAAAATCTTTTCATAATTGAACTTTTAAATTGTACGCTATAAAAAACGTATATATTTTAATTTTGTCTTGGAGCACGTCCGCCAGTTGCAGGAGCGCTTGAACTACTAAATCCACCACTTCTTCCACCTGCGTTGTTAGAAGGTGTATAATTTGATCTAATATTATTACTATTGTTGGAATTTGAATTTACCTGATTGGAGTTATAATTATTATTAAACGAGCGTGCCGGTCTATCCCAACTATTGGCATTGTTGACATTTGAATTAGTTGTCACCACTCTTTTAACCAGGTTACTAAAATTGTTATTCAAATTGGAATTACCAGTATAGCGCGTATTTCCAGTAGTAACATTAGTTGTGTTATTAAAATTCCTTGATGTCGAAGGATTACGATAGGAAGCTAAAGTTGGGGCACTTGTTTGTGTTGCACGAGGATCTTGGAAATGAACCCTTCTTCCTGGTAATACTCCGCCAAATCCACCATATCCTCCATAGTAATCATAATATCCTGCATATGGATTCCAATAGCCAGCATAGTAAGGATTCCAGCCACCGTAACCAAAACCTCCATATCCAAATCCGCCATAACCTAATCCAGCGTATCCGAATCCGCCATAGCCAAACCCTCCATATCCAAAGTCATTATAACCCCATCCCATATTGTAATAAGAGCTCATGTAAGGTGAATAACCACCCCAACCAATTCCCATGCTAACGCCAAATGGATTATACCATGATGATCCGTAAAATCCACTATACCAATTATTCCATCCACCATAGGAAGGGTAGTATGCATAATTAAATCTAGGATCATTCCAATATCCAAAATCATCAATTACATCCCAACGATTTCTGTTCGATACTTTTAATCTTAAATATCTATCATCAGGATAAGATTGATAATCCTGATATTCGCCTTGCTCCTCGTCGTTTTGATTATATCTGTTTTCATTTCGCGCGACATCAGTTGACTTTGTAGGCGTTTCTTTATTGTTGGGTGTGTAATATAAATCATCAGTTGTAGCAACGGTTGTTTGTTGTAAACTAGTACAACTCATGCCTACACAACTAATCGTAATTAAACCCATAAGGATGAGTCTAAATTGGAAAGCCATTTTTTGCTTGTTCATGTTGAAATAGTTTAGGTTTTAATATGCCCTTAAATTAGCATACATTTGCTAATTCAAAGCTACGAAAAATTGTGATATAGGGCTTTTTTCGTAGTTTGTTTTTAGATTCAAAAATGTTAAGATTTATAAAAAAATGGCAAAAGAATTAACTACCCGAGCTGCTGATTATTCTCAATGGTATAACGACTTAATTTTAAAAGGTGAATTGGCCGATTATAGTGCCGTTAGAGGGTGTATGGTAATTAAACCTTATGGATATGCATTATGGGAAAATATGCAAGCTGCTTTGGATAAAATGTTTAAGGATACAGGCCATCAAAATGCTTATTTTCCTTTATTTGTGCCTAAGTCACTTTTTGAAGCGGAAGAAAAAAACGCCGAGGGATTTGCTAAAGAGTGTGCTATTGTTACCCATTATAGATTGAAAACCGATCCTGATAACAAAGGAAAGTTAATGGTAGATCCGGAAGCAAAATTAGAAGAGGAGTTGATTGTAAGACCAACAAGCGAGGCTATCATTTGGAATACATATAAAACTTGGATACAATCTTATCGTGATTTACCCATTTTAGTCAATCAATGGGCGAATGTGGTTCGTTGGGAAATGAGAACCCGTTTATTTTTACGTACCGCCGAGTTCTTATGGCAAGAAGGACATACGGCACATGCTTCTAAAGAGGAAGCTATTGCTGAATCGGTACAAATGTTAAACGTATATGCTGATTTTGCAGAAAATTGGATGGCGGTTCCGGTTATAAAAGGAATTAAATCAGCTAATGAACGTTTTGCAGGCGCGGAAGAAACTTATTGTATCGAGGCATTAATGCAAGATGGTAAAGCATTACAAGCAGGTACCTCACATTTTTTGGGTCAAAATTTCGCAAAAGCTTTTGATGTAAAATTTAGTGATAAGAATAATAAATTGGATTATGTATGGGCTACAAGTTGGGGAGTTAGTACCAGATTAATTGGGGGCTTGGTAATGACCCATAGTGATGACCAAGGTTTGGTTTTACCTCCAAGAATTGCACCTATTCAAGTTGTAATTGTGCCAATTTATAAAGGCGATGAGCAAAAAGCATTATTGGATGAAAAAATTAATGCATTGGTAGCCTCATTTAAGGCTGCAGGTATTCGTGTTAAATATGACGATTCAGATAACCAACGACCAGGTTGGAAATTTGCAGAATATGAATTAAAAGGTGTGCCAGTTAGGATTGCGGTAGGTCCTAGGGATTTGGAAAATAATCAAGTTGAAATCGCACGTCGTGATACCAAAGAAAAGTCAAGTATCAGTATGGATGGTTTAACTGAAAAGGTGAATAATTTATTAGCTGAAATTCAAGTAAACTTATTCAACCGTGCTAAACAACATCGTGATGAACACATTACAAAAGCTGATAACTGGGATGAGTTTGTAAATATTTTAGATACCAAAGCAGGGTTTGTATCAGCACATTGGGATGGTACCCCTGAGACAGAGGAAAAAATTAAAGAATTAACAAAGGCTACTATTAGATGTATTCCTTTGGATAATTCATTAGAAGCTGGTAAATGTATTTTATCAGGTAATCCTTCAACACAAAGAGTATTATTCGCAAGAGCTTACTAAGCCTTTAAGTAAGATGAAAAAACAAGGACCCATCCCTGATGTATTAGTACCTTTTTTAGAAGGCAAGGTATTGTTACTTGATAAGCCACTTCGTTGGACATCCTTTAAGATGATAAGACGCGTTCGGGGTTTAACTTTTGTTCAAAAAGTTGGACATGCGGGCACGCTCGATCCTTTAGCAACAGGGTTGTTAATTATTTGTACAGGTAAATGTACCAAGCAAATCAATGATTATATGGGGATGAAAAAAGAGTACACAGGTACCCTTGTTTTAGGTTCAACAACTGCCACATTCGATTTAGAATCCGAGCCCGAAAATTTTAAGGAATTTAATCATATCACTACTGAAAAAATTCAGGAAGCTGCGTTGCATTTTACAGGTGAGTTATTGCAATTGCCGCCACAACATTCTGCGATAAAAAAAGACGGCGTCAGGTTATACGAAACTGCAAGACAAGGTATTGAGGTAAAGGTGGATCCTCGAAAAGTAACCATTGAGGAATTTGAAATCACTAAGATTGAATTTCCAAATATTGAATTCAGGGTTGTTTGTTCCACCGGAACTTATATCAGGAGCTTAGTCAATGATGTTGGACTATGGCTTGGGGTGGGGGCTCACTTAAGTGTATTAAGACGAACTAAAATCGGTGAATTTAACGTAGCCGATGCAATTACCTGGGAAGACTTAAGAGACGAAGTAGATGTGTTATTAGGGAATGATAATATGAGCGTTTCTGAATAGTGAAATATTTTTTCACTCAATAATTAAAATGGTAAACCTATACCAAACTGCCACGCAAAATTATTTACCCTGGTTCCATTTGGTTTTACTTCTGTCCATTTCATTTTGTGTAAGTCAAGCCATCCATTGTTGATTTCTCGAGAAGGGTCTTTAAATTTCATCGCATAATAAATTCTGATTAAAAAGTAATTAAAGTCTAATCTCAATCCTGTTCCAATTCCAATAGCTAAATCGTTATAAAGTCTTTTTAAATCAAAACCTGCTTTAGGGTCTTGCTTGGTGTCACGTGCATTCCAAATGTTTCCAATGTCTGCAAATAATGCAGAGCCAATTTTATAACTTCCCCATTGAATAATATTGAATCGATATTCTAAGTTAGTTTCTAATTGTACATCACCAAATCGATCAAAGTTTTGACTTTTACTACTCGAATCATAAAATAAGGAGCTACCAAGCCCTAGTTGTCTTAATCCCCATGCGCGCATACTATAAGGACCCCCTGCGGTGAATTGTTTGAAAAATGGCAACTGTCCTCCTAATGAAGGGTCATTGCTGTAATTGTTGCCCCAACCTCCCATTATACGCCATGCTAATTCAGTATAATCAAACTTAATTAGTTTTCTCATTTCAACTTCTGCCTTAATATACCTGTATATATTACTTTGCACTTTTGGTATCAACCCAATGAGTCCACCCGCTTCTTCAATACCAATTCTGTAATAGTTGTTTATGCGCGGATGACTAAGTGATGGCCCTGAGTGAATAAAATTAAAGGTTTGACTTACTACATTACCATTGTTAAAAGAGGACCTTAAAAAGGGATTTAAAATCAGTAGACTATCTAACTTTGCAAATTTTTGCAATTGGTAAAATTCAATATTCAGCGGTTTATACGTGAATATATTTTCATTTCCTTTTTTGGTATTCTTCCATTCGTAACCCCAACTAGTTGTAAAGGATTTTAATCGATAATAATCCAATCGATCAATAAAAGACCCATTTAAAGAAAAATTAGATTTCTCGGTATTTTTAACAGACTTATGAATTTGTTTAAATGGAATAAGTAATACCGGGAAACTGTAGGTTTGACCTACATTAAAAAGTAATGTTTGCGTTAAACTACTGTTGTTTAAATTCAATTCCACGCCAGTTCTGAAATTTGAAATAGATTGAATAGATTTTTTTTGAACGTTACGATCACGATAAGTAAAGCTTGTCGACAATCCTAGTAAATTACCTGCTCCAATTTGTGCAGTGTTTTTACTTCCTTCTAAATCGACACTAACACTTCGTCTTAGGTTGGGTACCAAAAAATAATGAATGGTAATACTATCGTTTTTTACAACATTACGTGCATCAATTTGTTGCCATGCACCTAATCCACTAAAATTATTTAATGTTTGGTAAAATAATTGCTCGTTATATAAATCACCTTTATGAATAATAGATTGCTGTTCAAACAAGGAGGATTTGAAAATGGGTTTATTGTATTCATGAACGATGTCATCATAAGCATTTTTATTCGAACGACCCTTTGCTAAAACCTCATCTGGATTTTCAGAAAGACTCAAGTCTGAATAAAAAATTTGACCACCAATGGGGTATGCTTTGGTAATGATTGAATCGGTATTTCTTAATTGGAAACTTATTTTCCATCTTGGATTTTCAAACTTCTTTTTACTTGCTTCTTCTACTTGGCTTACTTGATCGAGTGGATCAAGGTATAAATTCATTAATGATTTATTAATGGTGTCTACCTCGGCAAATATTTTTTCTTTTGTGAAATAAAAATATCCATTAGTTCTAAATAAATTAACTAGTCTATCTAATTCATTATTAATAGCCTCATTTGAAAAAGGCATTCCTTTTTGAACATAGGCAGATTGCTTATTAGCGTTTGCTATTTTCTCCAGATTGGCATTTCCAAGCGTATAGGTAACTGTGTCAATAATTGTTTTTTTATTTAATTGAACAGACATCGTCAAATGAACTCTATATTCATCTTTAATGGTATCAATTTTTGCAATTAAATCTAAATTGGGGTGATAGTATCCTACGGATGCTAAATAGTTTTGCATGTAGTTGATGGTTCTGTCAATTCGCTCCGGTTGATATACAACTGGTTGGATAAGGGTATTGAAAATACCATATTGTCTAACCCTTTTTGCTTTTAAGCTGTCATCCCAATAGGTATTTAGATTTAAACTAAGCGCTTGAAAAGTGCCTTTCGTTTCAGCATCTTTAATGATAATTTTATTATCAAAGACAAATGGAGTTTGTTTAGGGTAATCGTGAACAATCGCTTTTTTAATATCAGTACAGGCATTTAATAAAAATAAAAGGCCAAATAGCGAACATCTTGAAAAGAAACTAATATTTTTAAGCTCTCTAAATAACATGAACTTGATAAATAAGAATGAGCTCAAATATATTCAATCTTTTGCCCATAAAAAACATTGGGCTCAAGAATCTGTATTTATCATTGAAGGCCCAAAAATGTTAGAAGAAGCGATAAAGGCAAATTGGGTGATTGAAAAAATATATGCAACAAGTGAATGGGAGGGTAAAATTGGCAATAGTGGGGGAGATATTGAAATGGTTGACGATATTATGCTTTCAAGACTTAGTCATTTGCAAACCCCTAATCAAGTTATTGCGCTGGTCCAAAAAAAGGAACATTTGCAATATGATTGTAGCAATCAGTTAACCATTGTCCTTGATGGCATTCAAGATCCTGGTAATTTTGGCACTATTATAAGAACGGCTGATTGGTTTGGCATACAAAATATTATTGTAACTGAGGATACGGTTGGATTATACAACCCAAAAGTGATTCAAAGCACTATGGGCAGTTGTTTTAGGGTAAATATACATATAGGAAATCTCGCTAATATTATAAAGGAGCAACCATTACCAGTGATTGGCACTTTGCTTTCAGGCGCTTCATTATATGAAAACAAACTTCCGAATGTCGGTTATTTAGTGATTGGCAATGAATCAAAAGGAATTAGAGAGCCCATCAAATCACTTATTACAAACCCAGTATCCATTCCTAGCTTCGGGGGAGCAGAGTCTTTGAATGCCGCCGTTGCTACAGGGATTGTTTTATCTCATTGGAAAAGCAATCAATTTTAATCAAATTTAATGGCTTTCGCAGGAGGGATTCTTTTAATCCATAAGGTTGGGATTAAAAAAGATATGTAACTAATAACAGCTGTACCTACTATTACAAACAGTGTTTGTGTAAAGTACATTTTTACAGGCAAAATTTTAATAAAATAGGCTGCTTCATCTAATTGTATGAAGCCAAATTTTTGTTGTAGTAAACTTAGTCCAATTCCTATCAAGGCACCCAATCCAATTCCAGTCCAACAAATTAAACTTGCTTGGAATAAAAAAATAGTTCTGATAAGATTGTGTGTTGCGCCCATTGCTGAAAGTGTCCCAATCATATTGACCCGTTCTAGCATTAAAATAAACAAACAGGTTAATAAATTGACGATCGCAATAATTAATAAAATTGTGATGGTTACATTTCTGTTTATAGTTTGAACATTTATCCAATCAAAAATTTGTGGGTAGTAGTCTGTAATACTTGTTGCGACCCAATTGTCGGGTAATTTTTTTTGTATCTCATTGGTAGCAGCTGCTTTATCAATACCTTCTTTAAGGACAACCTCATAGCCCTCAATTTGTTGATTGTTTTGATTTAATTGTTGAAGCAAATGAATATCAACAAAAACAAATTGCCTATCATATTCTTCAATGCCTGAATGGTAAAAACCAGCCACCTTCATTTTACGTTGTTGTACGGATCCATTGGACATAAAATAAAGTCTTATTATGCTATCGGCCGGGATATTTAATTTATTTGCCAAAGCGTCTGAAATAACAATTTCATTAATGTTAGTGTCGTTTTTTTTATGCAACCATTTGCCCTTGGTTATAAAAGGGATAGCTTTATTTGTTGGTACCCCCTTTACAACAACTCCTTCAATATCTTGACCATATGATAAAACACATGATTGATTTAAAAATGGAGTATAACTTTTAATAAAAGGGAGTGCATTAAAGGGAGGGTTATTTTGATTTTCAATAGGTGCGCCATTAACGGAACTGATTCTGACATGTCCCCAAAATTGGAATACTTTATTAGAAATACTTTCTTGAAATCCATTAACAATGGACAAGGTTAAAATAATGGCCGCAACACTTAAGGCAGTTGCTGCAATGGAAAGTTTAACGATAAAACCGGTGTAACTTTTTTGTTTAGGGAAACTAATTTTAAGGGCGATATGAAAAGCAGTGGTCAACGCGTAAAATTTTGTCAAATCTACTTTTTTCTACTTACATATTTAGATTAATCCTTTAGTTTCGCAAATACTAAAACTTTTATGATGCGTCAAAAAGGGTACTTGTTGATAATTGCTGCTTTTTTTAGCATAAAAGGTTATGGGCAACAGAATCCTGATCAAATTTTTGATACTACTATCCACACCGTTATAGTAGCACCCATTGGAAATTCATTGGCAGCGCCGATTATTTCATTAAACAATGGAGGAATATTAAAAGTAAGTTTTGATGATTTTAAAGCCCAATACGAAGATTATTATTACGCCATTGAATTAATGGATAGTACATGGCAACCTTCCGAATTGAATGAGTTTAATTATGTCAGAGGGTTTAATCAAAATAGAATAACAAATTATGCAGCCTCCTCCATGAGTATGCAAAATTATTTCCATTATCAATTTGACTTTCCTAATGCAAATTGCAAACCCATTTTATCTGGAAATTATATTTTTAAAGTTTATAAGGGTAATGATAAACAGTCGCCTGTTTTCACGAAAAGGTTTTATGTTGTTGAGGATATAGCGATTGTTAACGCAGGTATTCAAGAACCATTTGATGGCAGTATTGCCAGGACGCATCAAAAAGTAAATGTGAATGTGGATGTAAGAAATATTCCTTCCTTTCAAACGGACCAGTTAACCATAAAAGTTATCCAAAATAATCAGTTTAACAATCCGCAATCTGTTTCTACTCCAGATTTCATAAAAGGGTCGGTGTTGGTTTTTAATAATGAGTCCAATTTAATATTTCCAGGAGGAAATGAAGCTAGATGGCTGGATTTACAAAGCTTAAGTTTAAGGTCTGATAGAATTGCATCAATAACTTATGTTGATAAACGCACCCATATTTATGTAAAGCCTGATTTGTCAAGGGCTGATTTGTTGTATGCAAATTATAAAGATTTAAATGGAGGATATTTAATTATGAATACAGAATCCTTAATTAATGAGACTCAAAATGATTATGCAAAAGTTCATTTTTATTATGCAACAAAGGACAATGCTGCATTATTAGATAAGCGACTATATTTAACAGGTTCTCTTACAAATAATACACTAGACAATGGTTCCGAAATGGTTTTTGATGTGAATAAAGGGATTTACCAAAAAACCTTATTATTAAAGCAAGGATATTATAGTTACAAATACGTACTTCAAGACCGAATAGACCCAAATTTTTTAGATAATTTCCGGGATACCGAAGGGGATCATACCGAAACTGAAAATGACTATACGGTTTTGGTTTATTATCATACTTTGGGCAATAAAAACGATCAGTTGATAGGTCATGTTACCATAAATTCGAAGCAGTTTTAAGTGAATAAGTATTGTTTTAACCACTTTTTTAATCCCTCTTAATTAACTACATTTGCACCGGCAGGTCTTACACGACCAGCTCCTGCAGAACCTCCCCAGGACAGGAATGTAGCAAGGATAAGCGGTTGAGCGGTGCGATGTGAGTAGCCTGCCACTTTTTTATATTTTTATATAGCAAAGTGGCTTTTTTTAAAACTACAAAACTATCCATATGAAATTTTTTATCGACACAGGTAACCTTGCTCAAATTAAAGAAGCCAATGAATTAGGCATCTTAGACGGCGTTACAACTAACCCTTCCTTAATGGCCCAAGTGGGTGTTAAAGGGGAGGCTGCTATTGCTGCGCACTACAAAGCAATTTGTGAAATCGTAAATGGTGACATCAGTGCCGAAGTATTGTCTACTGATTTTGCTACTATGGTGGAAGAAGGTAAAAAATTAGCTGCCATCCACCCAAACATTGTGGTGAAAGTGCCTATGATTAAGGACGGTATCAAGGCAATCAAATGGTTTACTGATAATGGCATTCGTACCAATTGTACCCTAATATTCTCAGCTGGTCAAGCTATTTTAGCTGCAAAGGCAGGAGCAACCTATGTATCTCCATTTATTGGTCGTATTGACGATAGTTCTTGGGATGGTATGGAGTTGATTAGCCAAATTCGTCATATTTATGATGTGCAAGGTTTTCAATCTCAAATTTTAGCTGCTTCTATTCGCAATGCTTTACACATTGTAAAAGCGGCTGAGGCTGGTGCTGACGTATGTACTTGTCCATTGGATTCTATTTTAGGATTGCTAAAACATCCTTTAACCGACATTGGATTAGCAAAGTTTTTGGAAGACGCTAAAAAAATGTAGTTTTAGTGACTTGAAAAAATCCCTCACCATATTATTAGCTTTCTGTGTGTTTAGTTTAAATGCACAGAAAGTTTTTTTTAGTGCTAATAACAATGAAACAAATCGTGTAGTTCAATCACAAGCACCTCCTTTGATAACTGCCGGCCTCATTCAAAACTTAGACGCTAACTTGACAAATTCTTATAATGGTTCTGGTAATATTTGGACTGATATAGTTGGAGGGAATAATGGAACAATTGTTGGTGGTACTTTCACATCATCAGGAGGGGTTTCCTTTTTTAATTTTCCAACTGCAAGTGTTGCAAGTTATGTTAGTGCCCCGCTTACTAAGTCAACTTCTATGACCTTTAATATTTGGGCAAAATCAAATACAGTACCTGTTCCAAATGCTATGTTATTTAATGCGGGGGTTTCTCCCTCAGGACCTGATTTCTTTTTTGCAGGAACTGGTTTTTATTGGAATGTATGGGATAGCTATAGCACACCTTATAATGATATAAATAATGTAGTATTAAATCACACAACTATTGTAACAAATACTAACTGGCATAATTATACTGTTACAGTGGATGTAACAAATAGCAATACGAAATTTTATTTTGATGGCGTGTGGATGGGAACATCTGCCTATAGGTCACCTGCAAATAATAACTCATTGTATTTAGGTGGTGCTGGGGCAGGGGATAATAACTGGAATTTTTTAGGAGGCATTTCCTGTTTTCAAACTTATAATAGAGCCTTATCTCCTGCCGAAGTAAGTTCCAATTTCAAAGCCTTGAAAGCTCGATACGGCCTCTAAAACGCACAGTATCAAAAATGTTTATTGATGCTTTAACGACTCTCGCTTGGATAAATTAGATAAATCAGGATGTGATTTCACAAATTTAATCACCCATTTCGAATCTGTGTAAGCATATGCTCTTAAGGCCCAGCCAATGGCTTTGCGAATAAAAAAATCTTCTTCCAATTGACAAAACTCTATATAATCGGTAAGTAGGGTAGTATTTGTTTTCTCTTTATACATTAATTGAAATAAAATACTCATTCGTTTTAACCATGTGTTATTAGAGCGGTTCCATTTATAAGTATAGTCTTCAATATATTCGGGGAATTGTAAAAAGAATTTTCCAATCACATGTGAATTCGTGCTATCCACTGAGTCCCACCAACTATTATGCGTGATCATCCATTCTATCAATGGCAATGTTTTTTTAGACCATAATTTTTTATGATGCCCCAGTAATTCAATGGCAAAATAATGAAACTCTCTTTGAGGTTCATTAAAACATTCCTTAACTAATTCACTTAGTTCGTTATGGTCTTTGATTACATTTGATTTGTAAAATTCCTTACACAATTTTCGTCTTAAAGGTGTTTTAATGCCGTAAAATTCAAATAGATTTAATAAGTATGCTTTTGCTCCTTTTGCGTTGTTGGCATCAGCGTTTGCTTCAAATATTTTTTGTATGGCTGCTAAGTAGGGGTGTGGCATAATAAAAATCAAGAAATTTAAATACCGACTACTCTTTTATTAAAAGCACTATTCCTTGCAGCTTCTAAAATGCGAATAATATTTTTACCTTCTTGTGCAGTAGTTGGAACCGGTGCATTATTTAAAATAGCTTTCGCCATTTTTTCATAAAATATTTTATAATTACCTGGTATACTTGGAATTATTTTGCTTGTTATTAATCCATCTCGATCGGTATATAAAGTACCATAATCACTTTCGGCTTCGGCACCCCAATTTGGGGCATTTGGTTTTTTGCCAGCTATCAATTCATTTTCTTGTACATCGGATCTATTTTTAATAAAGCTGCCTTTGGTGCCGTATACTTTATAACCTGGTAACTGAGTCATAAACACCATGCCGCTTGTAAGTGTTATTCTATGACCAGGGTAGTATAGAATCATGCTAAAGTAATCATCCACCAAGGATACTTTTCGGGTAATTCTGATGTCTGCAAAAACGGCTAATGGCATGCCTGATAAAACCAAGGCTTGATCCACTAAATGTGGACCTAAGTCAAATAATAAACCTGCACCAGGTGTTACGGACTCTTTATGTTTTTTTGGACTTAAAGTGGTACGGTATCTTTCAAAGGAAATCTGCACATCTAACAATTCTCCAATTTCATCTTCCTGAATTAATTTTTGTAAGGTTAAAAAATCGGCATCATATCGTCGGTTTTGATATACTGCTAATTTCAGTCCTTTTTTATTGGCTAAATCATCTAGTTCTTGAGCTTCTGCAGATGTATTGGTAAACGCTTTTTCACATACTACATGCTTGCCTGCAAGTAATGCACTTTTAACATAAGCGTAATGCGAATCATTCGGACTATTTACAATCACTAAGTCAATACTTGGGTCAGCTAATAATTCCTCATAACTATTAAATGATTTTGTACCAGGGTAGGCTGCTTCAATGTTTTTAGAAGACCTTTCCCAACTACCTACTAAATTAAAATGAGGATTGGTTGCAATAAAGGGAGCATGGAAAACTTTTCCGCTCATGCCAAAGGATACAAGTGCTGTGTTTATCATAAGCTAAAGATAAAAAAAA